>Ga0114975_10001933_pt1 | contig 14382 bp, 13 predicted proteins | sample S_130626_EF_Meta_FD_87031 | JGI IMG/M metagenome (GOLD analysis project Ga0114975, IMG submission 87031) | Freshwater microbial communities from Lake Simoncouche, Canada to study carbon cycling - S_130626_EF_MetaG | ecosystem: Environmental > Aquatic > Freshwater > Lake | place: Lake...
ACAAACAAATCTGTAATTTTGGTCGGAGAGCGCGCAAGTGAAACTCCGGGACTTCTTTCAGCCGTTGTTTCCGTTTCTGAAAAGACTGGTGCAAAGATTGCTTGGATTCCGCGTCGTGCAGGAGAGCGTGGCGCAATAGAAGCTGGGGCAATTTCAACACTTCTTCCAGGTGGTCGTCCCGTTGAAGATGCAGCGGCCCGAGTAGATATTGCTGCGGTATGGGGAGTTCAGACAATTCCATCAACTGTAGGTCGCTCCACTTCACAAATCATTAAGGCTCTTTCGAATGGCGAACTTGATTCGGTAGTTGTTGGTGGCGTAGACGCACTTGATCTTCCAGATAGTAAAGATGCAATTGCAGCGTTAAAGAAATCTTTTGTGGTTTCACTTGAAATTGCACCAAGTTCTGTCACTGAAGTTGCAGACGTTGTTCTGCCAGTTGCGGCTGTTACGGAAAAGAGCGGAAGCTTCCTTAATTGGGAAGGACGTGCACGGGCATTCGACGCTGCGGTTAACGATTCATTTAATCGTTCGGATCTTCGAATTCTTTCGATGATTGCTGATGAAATTGGTGAATCAATAATGCTCGGTACTGTCACACAGGCAGCACGCGAAATTTCCTCTCTTGGAAAATGGGATGGCGCTCAAGCAACGTTTAACACTGTTAATGGGACAGGGGCTCATGCAGTCAGCGGAGATCAGGCACTTCTGACTTCCTGGCGCAGACTTTTGGATCTCGGAACACTTCAAAAGGGTGAAGACAATTTGGCTGGCACATCACGTAAATCTGTTGCTGTTATTGCAAAGAGCCGCGCAGAAAAACTTGGCGTTAAAAATGGTGACGCGCTAAGAATTTCTAATGAATTCGGCTCAATTACTCTTCCAGCTCTCATTGAAGCAATTCATGATGACGCTGTTTGGATTCCGCGTAATTCGCGCGGTACACAACCGCTCATCTCCCTCAATGCAGTGCACGGCGATGTTGTATCGGTGGTGAAAGCATGACAAATGCACAGTTAATCGCGACAGATCCAGGTTGGGTAATCGCCCTTAAAGCGCTACTTATATTTGCAGTGGGAGTCGTTCTCACAATTCTTTCGGTTTGGGCAGAACGCCGCATTGTTGCTCGCATGCAGATGCGAGTTGGACCTAACCGCGTTGGACCGTTTGGTTTGATTCAAGCTCTTGCAGATGGCGTAAAGCTTGCACTAAAAGAAGATTTGATCCCCGCTGCTGCTGACAAAGTTGTTTTCATCATTGCTCCAATTATCAGTGCAACAACAGCATTCATGGCCTTCGCTGTGATTCCTATGACCGGAAAAGTTAATTTCTTTGGCAAAGAAACGGCAATGCAGCTCACTGATATTCCTGTTGGAGTTCTTTACATCTTGGCGGTCGCATCGGTTGGCGTTTATGGAATTGTTTTAGCTGGATGGTCTTCAGGATCTACTTATCCACTACTTGGTGGATTGCGTTCAAGTGCCCAAGTTATTTCTTATGAAATTGCCATGGGACTTTCTCTAGTAGCCGTCTTTATCTATTCAGGATCGATGTCTACTTCATCAATTATTGATTCACAACAAAATAGTTGGTGGTACGGCCTCATTCTCTTCCCATCATTTGCCATCTATGCAATTTCAATGGTCGGTGAAACAAACCGCGCACCATTCGATTTAGCTGAAGCAGAAGGCGAACTCGTAGGTGGATTCCACACCGAATATTCATCACTAAAGTTTGCGCTCTTCTTCCTGGCTGAATATGTAAACATCATTGGTGTTTCAGCTCTTGCAACAACTCTCTTCCTTGGTGGTTATCACGCTGTTCCAGGCCTCGGATTTACTGAAGCATGGCTAGGCGGATGGTTCACCTTCTTCTGGTTCTTTATCAAAGTACTCGGTTTCTTTTATGTATTCGTTTGGCTTCGCGGAACTCTTCCACGTCTTCGTTATGACCAGTTCATGCAATTTGGTTGGAAGATTCTTATTCCCGCGTCTCTTATTTGGATTTTGATTGTCGCCTCATTGCGTTTGATTTCAAATGAAAATGCACCGCGACAAGTTCTCTTTATCTTTGCTGGATTCGTTGTGGTGTTAGTGACGGTACTGACTGCAGCGCTTGATAATTCAAAGGCCAAGAAGCGAAATCGCGTTTACCCAGAGGCATCTGCACCAAACTTCCCTGTTCCTTCACTTCCAAATGAGATTTCATCAATCAACGTTTCAAATACAGGAGGCGATCGTGTCTGATCAAATAGAACCACGTCGCAATCATGATGCAGATATAACTTCTGTACCGTTTGAGAAAGTTGAACAGCCGGGCCCAAAGAGTTTCTTTAGGCAGCTACAAGGGTTCTGGGTAACTTTCATAACTCAATTTAAGAAAGTAAACACTGTCGAGTATCCAGAAGTTAAAGAACCAACCGCAGAGCGCTTTCATGGTCGCCACCAACTCAATCGTCACCCTGATGGACTTGAAAAATGCATCGGTTGCGAACTTTGCGCTTGGGCATGTCCGGCAGATGCAATTTATGTTGAGGGAGTAAATAACACTCCAGAAAATCAGATGTCGCCAGGTGAGCGCTACGGCAAGGTTTATCAAATTAATTACCTGCGCTGTATTTTTTGCGGCCTTTGTATTGAAGCTTGCCCAACTCGTGCACTCACAATGACTAATGAGTACGAACTTGCTGATTCAACACGTGGAAAGTTGATCTTTGAAAAGGAAGATTTACTTGCACCGCTCCGCGCAGGAATGTTGCAACCTCCGCACCCAATGTATCCAGGTATGAATGACACCAATTATTACAAGGGTGAAGTTCACGCTGCTCATCCCTCTCAGGAGCAAAAGTAAATGAATCCAACGCTGACGATCGCTACACCAGAGGCTGTGATGTTCTGGTTCATGGCACCGCTTGCCGTTTTTGCAGCTCTCGGAATGCTTTTAGTTAAAAAAGCAGTTCATTCAGCAATTCTTCTCGCTTGGGTAATGATCACTCTCGCATTTTTCTATATTGCACAAGGAGCGCTCTTCCTAGGAATTGTTCAGGTTGTTGTTTACACCGGCGCGGTAATGATGCTCTTCCTCTTTATTTTGATGCTCGTCGGTGTTGATTCTTCGGATTCACTCACGGAAACAATTCGCGGACTTCGCCCCATTGCAATCACTGCAGCACTTGGATTCGGCGGACTCATGGTTTCACTTATTGGGCGCGCAACACTTGGTCGTGAACCTGTCGGACTAGAGGCTGCAAATGCAGGAGGAAATGTTCAAGGTCTTGCACAACTTCTTTTCTCAACTTATGTCTGGCCATTTGAAGTTGTTTCAGCACTTCTAATTACGGCAGCCCTTGGTGCGATGGTTCTTGCTCATCACCAACGAACAGTTGAACGTCCATCTCAGCGCGAACAAGCAGTAAATCGTTTCCGCACCGGATCTCTTGCATCAGCTGCAGGCCTTCCAGGTCCTGGAGTTTTTGCTCGACATAACGCAGTTGATGTACCAGCGCTGCTTCCTGATGGAAGCGCGGCACCCACATCGATTTCTGCAACTCTTAAAGCCCGTGGTGACGTGCTTGATTCAAGTGCTTATCAGCTCGACAACGTAGACACCACAGTTATAGAGGAGAAGTAATGAATCCATATAACTATCTCTATGTGGCAGCTATCCTTTTCACAATTGGCGCAGTTGGAGTTGTTGTTCGCCGAAACGCAATTGTTGTCTTTATGTGCGTAGAACTCATGCTTAATGCATCAAATCTCACGCTCACAACTTTTTCTCGCATCAACGGTGATCTCAATGGTCAAGTTGTTGCATTCTTTACGATGGTAATTGCTGCCTGTGAAGTTGTAGTTGGCCTCGCAATTATCGTCACTATTTTCCGTTCACGCCGATCCTCATCAATCGATGATGCAAGTTTGTTGAAGCGATAACTATGGTTACAACAAACGGACTCGTATTCCTCATCGCGCTCCCACTATTTGGAGCACTTTCGCTATTGCTACTTGGTCGCCGCGCAGACAAATGGGGGCACGTACTTGCAACCCTGCTATCTGCAAGCTCTTTCGGAGTTGGACTCTTTCAACTTTCAGAAATGTTGGGTCGGGCTACAGCCGATCGCCCAATAACTCAGAAGCTTTTTAGTTGGATTAGCGTCGGCAGTTTCAATGTTGATGCCTCGCTCCTACTGGACCAACTTTCGATTTGTTTTGTTCTGCTCATCACGGGCGTCGGAACTCTTATTCACATCTATTCAATTGCTTATATGTCGCACGACCACGATCGTCGTAGATTCTTTGCCTATCTCAACCTCTTTATTGCAGCGATGTTGCTCTTGGTTCTGGGGGATTCATACCTCAACCTGTACGTGGGTTGGGAAGGCGTAGGGCTTGCTTCATACCTACTTATTGGCTTCTGGAATCAAAAGCCTGCTTATGCAACGGCTGCAAAGAAAGCTTTTGTTATGAACCGCATCGGTGACATGGGACTTTCATTTGCAATCATGATTGCATTCGCCGCTTTTGGAACTGTAACTTTCAGCGGTGTTGCAGAACATGCACACCATGCTTCATCTACAACAATGACTGCGCTGGGGATCATGTTGCTAGTTGCAGCGGTAGGTAAGTCGGCGCAGTTCCCATTGCAGGCATGGCTTGGGGATGCGATGGCAGGCCCAACACCGGTTTCTGCGCTCATTCACGCAGCAACAATGGTTACCGCTGGTGTTTATTTGATTGTTCGCTCCAACTTTGTCTTCGACGCAGCCCCAATAGCGCAATTGTTAGTTGTCATTGTTGGCGCGATTACGCTGATGTTTGGCGCGCTGGTTGGTACTGCAAAAGATGACATCAAGAAAGCACTTGCTGCTTCGACCATGTCGCAGATCGGTTACATGATTTTGGGTGCTGGCCTTGGACCTGCTGGTTATGCATTTGCAATCATGCATCTGCTTACACATGGTTTCTTCAAAGCCGGAATGTTTCTTGGAGCAGGTTCAGTAATGCACGGCATGAATGATGAAGTAAATATGCGAAAGTACGGAAACCTGAGAAAATTTATGCCAATCACCTTTATAACATTTGGACTTGGCTACTTAGCAATTATCGGCGTTCCACCATTTGCTGGTTTCTATTCAAAAGACATGATTATTGAAACCGCATTTAACGCAGGTGGAGTCAAGGGAATTATTCTTGGATCAACGGCGCTTCTAGGCGCAGCAATTACCGCTTTCTATATGTCTCGCGTAGTCATACTTACTTTCACAACGAAAGAACGCTGGGATGACGGAGAGCATCCACATGAGTCACCGTTCTTGATGTGGTTACCAATGGCAATACTTGCAATTGGTTCAGTTTCAACCGGGTACCTATTCTCTAGAGGCGATGCGCTAAAGAATTGGCTAGCACCCCTGTTCACTGAACATGGTGAGCACACTGAACTTCTAGAGCCAGCTGTAGTTTCTGGCCTTGCGCTACTTATGGTGGCTATAGGCGTTGCAATTGCACTCTTTAAATATCAATTTGGCGAAGTTACTAAAGCAACTCCTGAAGATGTCTCGATCTTTACGCGCTTTGCGCGACGCGATCTTGGGCAGGATGCATTTAATGAAGCAGTATTCATGCGTCCTGGCCAACAATTAACCTCACTCCTTGTTAAAGCAGATGAATCTGTCGTTGATGGTGCTGTTCGTGGAGTTGGTCAGATGGCGCTTGGTTCAGGTTTTGCACTTCGCAAAATCCAAACTGGATTTGCCCGTAGTTATGCAGCGCTCATTCTTATAGGAGCGGTAACACTAATTGCAGCGATTTGGGTGATCACACAATGACAACATTAACCATTATGGGCTTGCTTCCACTTATGGGGGCGCTTGCAATAGCCGTGGCACCCAAGTCAAACGAATTGCTCACCAAGCAAATAGCGTTAGCCACAACGATTATCGTCGCTGTCGCTGGAATTCTTACAACAATTAAATTCGACTTTGCAGATACTTCACTTCAATTTGTGGAATCACACGAATGGATTCCTGCATTTGGCATCAAGTATGCACTTGGCGTTGATGGAATCGCTCTTGTCCTTATTTTGCTCTCTGTGTTGCTCGCACCCGTCGTTGTTTTGGCAGGGTGGAATGAGTCTGAAGGCGGACGCTGGGGAGCTAAGACTTTCTACATTCTCCTTTTAATTCTTGAAACGATGATGATTGGTGTATTTGCATCAACCGATGTTTTCTTGTTCTACGTATTCTTCGAAGCGATGTTGATCCCTGTCTACTTCTTAATTGGTGGGTATGGCACAGGGGAGCGTGCAGCAGCCGCAGTGAAGTTCCTTCTGTATAGCCTCTTTGGCGGACTCTTAATGCTTGCCTCAATTATTGGCTTGTATGTGATTCAAGGCCAAAATGGATCCCCTACATTTGATATCAACGAGTTATCCAAATTGAGCCAGGTAATGAGTCCAACAACTCAGAACCTTTTATTCCTTGGATTCTTTATTGCATTCGCAATCAAGGCTCCTGTTTGGCCTCTTCACACATGGCTTCCAGATGCAGCGCAATCTGCAACTCCTGGAACTTCAGTTCTTCTTCTGGGTGTTCTGGACAAAGTCGGAACATTCGGAATGATTCGTTATTGCCTGACTCTCTTTCCAGATGCAAGTAAAACTTTCACTCCGATGATCATCGTTTTCGCAGTAATTTCGATTCTCTATGGTGCTTTTCTTGCAATTGGAGCACGCGATATCAAGCGACTTATTGCCTATACATCAATTTCACACTTTGGATTCATCACAATGGGAATCTTCGCGATGACTACGCAAGCTCAAAGCGGTGCAACGCTCTACATGTTTAACCACGGATTCTCCACAGCTGCACTCTTCTTAGTTGCAGGTTGGATGATCGCCCGCCGTAAGTCATCGACTATCGCCGACTTTGGTGGCTTGCAGCGCGTGACTCCCTTTATGGCATGGACTTTCTTTATTGCAGGAATGTCGAGCCTTGCACTTCCTGGGCTCTCAAGTTTTGTGAGTGAATTCTTAGTACTTGTTGGAACCTTTACTCGCTATCCAGTCGCGGCAGTGATTGCTACCTTCGGTATCGTCCTTGCAGCTCTTTATATATTGATTCCTGTTCAGCGCGCGCTTCATGGACCAACAACACCGGGCAATGAAAATCTTTCCGATTTAAATCTTCGTGAAAAGATTGCAATCGCACCAGTCATCGCTGTGATTGTGGTCCTCGGTTTCTATCCTTCTCCACTGCTAAAAATCATTAATCCAGCCGCGGCGAATGTTGTCACTCAACAAGGATTTAACGATCCCGCTCCAACTTCGATTGAGGATAAATAATTATGGGTTTCACATCACCAACTCTTGATTACGCCCTCCTTGCACCAATTTTGGTTGTGCTCGCGGGCGCAATAATCGGTGTATTAATTGAAGCCTTTGCACCTCGTGCTTCTCGCGCCTCCTCACAGCTATTCATCACTCTTGCCTCACTCGTAACCGCGCTTACTTTCCTAATTCGTAACCACTCGAAATCATCTGTGAGTGCTGCGATGAGTTCGGTAACAATTGATGGAGCAGGCGTCTTGTTACAAGGCTCAATTCTTATCATTGCGATTATTTCAATCTTCTTGCTTGCAGATCAAGAGAACTTCACAGCCTTGGCCGCAGCTCTTCCTGGATCAGATGAAGAGAGAGTTTCACTTGCTCAAGATCTAAAAGTGACTGAGGTTTATCCACTCACGCTATTTGCAGTCGCTGGAATGCTTCTTTTCCCGGTTTCAACAGATCTCATCACTTTATTTGTTGCGCTAGAGATGCTTTCTTTGCCGCTCTATTTGCTTGCCGGTCTTTCACGCCGTCGCAGATTGATGTCGCAAGAGTCTGCCCTTAAATACTTCTTGCTCGGCGCATTCTCTTCAGCATTCTTCTTATTTGGTATTGCTTATTTATATGGCTACTCAGCTTCAGTTACATTTGTAGGACTCCATGACGCAGTTGTGGGTGGCTCAGGAAATGACATTTTCTTGCTACTGGGAATCGCCTTTCTCTCAATCGGATTACTCTTCAAAGTTGGAGCGGTTCCATTCCACGCATGGGCACCAGATGTTTATCAAGGAGCGCCAACAGCGGTAACTGCATTTATGGCAGCAGCTACAAAGGTTGCGGCATTCGGTGCGATGCTTCGAATTTTCTATGTTTCATTCGCCGAAGATTTTCTACATTGGAGACCAGCCCTTACTTTGGTAGCTCTAATCACTATGGTTTTTGGTTCACTCGTTGCAATCGCACAGCGTGATGTAAAGCGCATGCTTGCGTACTCATCTATAGCGCATGCAGGCTTCCTTCTTTCGGGCGTCATCGCTTTAAGTAAATCAGGACTCGATGCCTCAATCTTCTATCTATTCGCTTACGGCGTAGCCACAGTTGGCGCATTTGCTGTTGTCACTCTCGTACGTGATTCCGCGGGAGAAGTCACAGACTTAAATCGCTGGAGCGGGCTAGGAAAGCGTTCGCCGCTAGTTGCAACAGCATTCGCTGGGTTCCTATTGGCCTTTGCAGGTATTCCATTAACAAGCGGATTTATCGGAAAGTTTTCAATATTCTCTGCAGCCTACGAGAGTGGATCTGTCTCACTTCTGATTGTTGGCGTACTTTCATCGGCAATCGCAGCATTCTTCTATATCCGAGTTATTGTCTTGATGTTCTTCAAAGACGCAGCAGATGACGGTACAAGTGTTGTAATCCCATCGATTTACACACAAATAACAATTGTCACTTCGTTTGCAATAACTTTCGTATTAGGAATTTATCCAACACCGCTCATTAACTTTATTGCGAACACAGCAACCTTCTTACGCTAATGGCTTCATTCGGTATTCCTGAAGTCTCACCAGAGTTAGAGGCAGATCTCTCCCGTGGCATGCAATCGGTTGAAGAGCTACTGCGTGAGCACATCAAAGGTGATTACCCTCTTGTAGAAGAGACTTCTCGTCATTTGGTTGAAGCTGGTGGAAAGCGTCTTCGTCCGCTGCTCACCCTCATTACTTCACACTTTGGAAACCCTGAGAAGAAAGGCATCGTCGAAGCTGCAGTAGTTTGCGAACTCACACACCTTGCAACTCTTTATCACGATGATGTTATGGATGAAGCCCCTCTTCGGCGAGGAGTTGAGAGCGCAAACAATCGCTGGGGAAACACAATTGCAATTCTCACTGGTGATTACCTTTTCTCTAAAGCATCTGATTTGCTTGCAGATCTCGGCCCGGAAGCTGTGCGACTCCAAGCAAAGACTTTCGAACGTCTTGTTATCGGCCAAATTATGGAAACTCAAGGTCCACAAAATGGTGAAGATTCACTTGAGCACTACCTACGAGTTGTTGGAGATAAGACAGGTTCATTGATTGCAACGAGTGCAAGATATGGAGCTCTTCTTGCTGGTGCGCCACGAGATGTCGTTGAAACTTTGACGGAGTTTGGTGAGCAGATTGGTGTGGCATTCCAGTTAGCCGATGATGTAATCGATATTGCTAGCGAATCTAACCAGTCGGGTAAAACACCCGGTACAGATTTAAGAGAAGGCGTGCCAACTCTCGTAACTCTTAATGTTATGAAATCTACAAATACTGCTGATAAAGATTTGAAGAAGCTACTAAGTAAGCCAATTCAAGATGAGAAGACAGTTAAGCAGGTACTCAAAGCTCTGCGTTCTCATGTGGCGTTAGAACAATCTCGAGAGCAACTTCTTCAGGTAGCTAAGCAAGCCAGAACTTCGCTTGGGCCTCTTCCTGTAACAGATGCAACCGGAGCGCTCTTTTCCCTATGCGATGCTGTTATTGACCGCTCTGTTTGAACGAAATAAATCAATTGCAAGCACGACAAGTGCGATCCAAATAATAATAAATCCAGCCCATCTGGCAGCGGGCATATCCTCATGCAAAACCCAAACTCCAAGCCCGAACTGAAGTGTGGGAGTTATATATTGCAATAAGCCGATGATTGTAAAAGGCAACCTTGTCGTTGCTCCGTTGAATAGGAGGAGTGGAATAGCGGTTACTGCGCCCGCGCTAATCATCAGAGTTGTAATTGAAAGGCTATGACCAAATTGACCTTTTCCTTGAGATCCTAAATAAATTAAATATCCCAAATATGGGACTGAAGAAATCATCGTTTCAATAGCAAGACCTTCAAGTGCGCCAAGGCCGAGCGTTTTTTTAATAAATCCATAACTACCCCATGAAAGTGCAAGTGCAATTGCGATCCAGGGGAGCCTTCCATAATCAATAGTCAAGATAAGTACACCGGTTGATGCAATGGCAATTGAGATCCATTGCATTTTCCGCATCTTTTCTTGAAGCAGAATTACGCCCATCGCAATAATAATCACAGGATTTATGTAATAACCAAGTGATGCTTCAACAACATGGCCGTTATTTGTCGCCCAAATGTAGACCAGCCAATTGATTGAAATGAGAAAAGATGTTGCAAAAAGCTTCGAAGCTACGTGCTTGCGCTTAAATGTCTCAAGAGTTGATTTAAGTGATTTAGTTATTGCAAGAATAATGACGCAGAAAACAACTGTCCATACTGCGCGATGAGAAACAATTTCAAGGGGATTGGCTGGTTCAAGAAGTGGCCAATAAAGTGGAAAGAGCCCCCACAGCGTATAGGCGCTTACTCCAAAGAGAAGTCCAACTCTGTCTTTACTCAATTAACGGAAGTTCACAAACTGAACAGCAAAATCCCATTTCGCTTCCTTGATCATTGCGATTGAATCTTGAAGGTCATCTCGGCTCTTACTCGTTACGCGAAGTTCATCGCCTTGGATTTGAGACTTCACCGACTTTGGACCCTCATCACGGAGAAACTTTGCAATCTTCTTTGCATTCTCAGTGGAGATTCCTTCTTTTAGCGGGCAAGAAATTTTGTAGATTTTTCCAGAAAGTTGTGGTTCAGAGGGATCAATATGCTTAAGTGAAACCCCACGCTTAATCATCTTGTCTTTAACCACTTCAAGAGTGGCTTTGGCGCGCTCTTCAGTATCGGCCTCGATGTTGATTTTCTCTCCAGCAAGTTCGATTTTCGCGCCGGTATTTTTGAAGTCAAAGCGAGTATCGATTTCACGGATGGCCTGATTAATCGCGTTATCCAGCTCCATACGGTCAATCTTTGAAACTACGTCGAAACTTGCATCTGCCACGGTCAAACCCCCTGAATTGATTTCAAAATTATTTGGCTAGTGTACCTTTTCCAAGTGAAGAGAATCCTCGCAGCATTCGCACTTCTGCCGCTTTCACTTGTTGTTTTTTCTGCTCCTCAGGCATTGGCGCATGCGCAAGTGGTAAGTCAAAGCCCTGCACCAAGCAGTGAAATATCCGCACTCCCATCTAAAGTCGAAATAACTTTTAACGAGAATCTAATTTCTTTAGGTGATGGAAATCAACTTCAGATGCTTGATCCCGAGGGCAACGAAGTCACAACGGGGGATGTATTAACTTCTGAATCAGCGATTTCGCGTGCGCTAAGCGCTTCATCAAAGCCTGGCGAATATTACGTTTCATATCGCGCCGTTTCAGCTGATGGTCATGTGGTTGCAGGTGAATACACTTTTAATTTAACACCGAATGAAGTTCCAGCAATTGCAATAGCCCCGCCACCAGCAGAAGATGAAAACGGTGAAACGGGTCGCAATTTATTAGTGAGTCTCGCAATTTTCAGTTTACTTCTGGGGGCTGGCTTCTTCTTTTGGAGATCTCGAGCAAAGAAATAGGCAATTACCCCCTCAAAGTTTTATGAGGTAATCTTGCGCCCGCCGTAAATGTTCGACCTTGGCGGGTTGCCCGAGCGGCCAATGGGAGGGGACTGTAAATCCCCCGGCTCTGCCTTCGAAGGTTCAAATCCTTCACCCGCCACCAAATGTTTAACTAAACTAACTCCATCATGTTTAAGAGAATAAAAAAGTTATTCGCAGACCGTAGAGCTTGGGTTCGCCAGGTAATTGTGGCTGGGCTTGCAGGTTCTTTTGCATGGTTACTTGGTGACATTCTTATTCTAGAAGGCGGCGTTGTAGCTGCGATTGTTTGTTCGCTGAGTATCCGAGTTTCTCTGCATAAATCTATTCGAGAAGGATTTGGGCAGATCGTAGGAACTGCGATTGGCGCAAGCGTTGCACTGTTTAGCGTTCGTTTGTTTGACGTTGGTTTTATCTCTATCGGAATCACAATCGTCACTTGTTCAATTGTTGCTAGAGCACTTCACCTTGGTGAAGTTGCTTCAGTAAACGTTCCCGTTACAGCCCTTATTGTTATTGGACCAGGATTAAGCGGGACAACTGCTGCCCACAGACTTGGTTCCACACTTATTGGAGCAGCTGTCGCAATCATTTTTTCATTCTTTTCTCATGCACAAACTCCAGTTGAAAGAGCAATCGATCAGATCACCAGAATTAGCGGCAAGGCAGCAAATTTATTGGCACTGATGGCTGAAGGCGTGGCAGCTGGATATACACAAAAAGAAGCAGGCAGTTGGCTTGCAAAGGCTCGCCTATTAATTGAAGAAGTCCCAGCCATTCGTTCGCAATCCATTGAAGCAAAAGGTCATGCGCGCTGGTTTCCTACTGCAGAAAAAGATGAAGCCGAAGAAATTTATATTAAGGGAATTGCCCTCGAACACACGCTGGTACAAGTTCGCACTATCGCCCGAACTCTCTTTGATTCATCCGTAAGTGGCGGCATTGCAGACTCCACCAAGAAGCAAATTGCGGTGGCGCTATCTGCCGCGAGTTATGCAATTACTGCAAAGTTTGAAGATGGAGATGAGCTCGAAGGTGTGGATACAACAGCTACAGATGACGCCAGAGAAGCAGGCGCAGCTCTCGCTGAATCTCTCATTGAAGATGCAAAAGATGCGGATCAAGAGCAGATTATTCGTGGTCTATCCATGGTTGCTAACATCGATCGAATCGCAGATTCTCTGGACGAGAATTCCCCGGCGCTTACTGATGTAATGACTCCCGATGAACCTGCCCATGTGAAAGTAATGGCAGTTTCGCCAATAGATCAAACGCTCAAACTCAACAAACGAATCACAAAAAGAATTAAGAAGCTATTCCGAAAGTACTTCTAATAGAGATGAGACGCAGTGAATACTGCAGCAAGTAAGTGGCGTGAAGATTTAGCATCATGGGCAATTCCAAAGGAAATTCTGGATGGCGCAGAAACCAAGCCTTGGATTCATCCACCAGCTGTATTTCAAATTCCACAGGTAATTCCTGATTCACCGTCACTTCAACGTATTCGAGAAGCGCTGACTTCTGGTGGATCAATCCTGGATATTGGTTGCGGTGGTGGAATCGCTTCATTCGGTTGTACGCCACCTGCAAATCACGTCGTGGGAGTAGATCAGCAGCAAGAAATGCTCGATTTGTATTCCGAAAATGCCAAGAAGTTCAGCGTTTCTTCAGAGACATATCTGGGTGATTGGCCTGATGTCGCAAATCAGGTTCCGACCGCTGATGTAGTAACCGCATTCCATGTTGTCTATAACGTTGGAGAAATCAAGCCCTTTATCGAAGCTCTCGATTCTCATGCTAGAAAAAGAGTAGTTCTTGAATTGCCAACGGCACACCCAATGACTGCAATGGCAGCTGGATGGAAACATTTTTGGAAATTAGTTAGGCCAACAAATCCAACAGCAGAAGATTTACTGAAGGTAATTTCTGAAATGGGAATCAACGCCAAAATTGAATATTTCAGCGGCCCTATTTTACTTGACAAAGTTATTTCTGAATTTGAAAAGCCGCTTCGTATTAGACTTTGCCTACCTGAATCTCGCGAAGAAGAAGTAAAGGCATTTTTCACGCAGAATCCTCTTCCAACTACTCGTAATCTGGCAGTAATTTGGTGGGATAAATAAACGTCCTCTAGACTCGAACCTCTACAGACTGCCCCCCTAGCTCAGTCGGTAGAGCGTTTCCATGGTAAGGAAAAGGTCACCGGTTCGATTCCGGTGGGGGGCTCGAGAAGTAACGCACACCCTTGGCGGAGTAGCTCAGCTTGGTAGAGCAAGCGGCTCATAATCGCTGTGTCGTGGGTTCAAATCCCGCCTCCGCTACGAGTTAGCACGCACGAACTGCGTGCGATTTCGCTTAACGAGTGCGCTCAGGTAATCTGAGCGCCTCGTTAAGAGTTAAAAGTTATTAGAACAAACAAGGAGTAATGACCATGGCAAGTAAAAGCGCGGACGTTCGTCCAAAGATCACCATGGCCTGCGTTGATTGCAAAGAACGTAATTACATTACAAAGAAGAACCGCCGCAACGATCCAGACCGTATGGAACTCAAGAAGTTCTGTCCACGTTGCAAGTCTTCAACTCTTCACCGCGAAACCCGCT
>Ga0114975_10001934_pt1 | contig 14378 bp, 13 predicted proteins | sample S_130626_EF_Meta_FD_87031 | JGI IMG/M metagenome (GOLD analysis project Ga0114975, IMG submission 87031) | Freshwater microbial communities from Lake Simoncouche, Canada to study carbon cycling - S_130626_EF_MetaG | ecosystem: Environmental > Aquatic > Freshwater > Lake | place: Lake...
AATTCATTATAGAAGATACTTTCATTCTAATTTGCATTACCCGTTTTCTTTCTTTCAATACATTTCTCCATGTTCGTTGAATCAACCGAATCCAATGTGTTTTAATAATTACTGTATATGTATTATCCGCAGGATCTATATGTAATTGTAATATATGTATTTTTGGGTTGTATAAATAACAAAGTGAATACTCTATTAAGTATTTAAGAATTTTATCGTGGTTATACTTTAAATATACATTTGAAGATACAGTATTCATTAATAGCATACTGTGTGTATCAGTTAATCCACATAATCCAATATAATATTTTTTATCTTCTTTATCTCTAGTTATAAAATTCAAGTCTGCGTTGTAAATTTCTTCAATTTCATCATCATCTGAATCATATACATCATATTCGCTTAGTTCATCATTATCTGTATAACTATCTTCAGACAATGTTTCGTATAATATAATTTGATTTTCAATATATTCTTCTTCGTTTTCACTATCAGAATTCATTTCTTTATTAAATCTTTGATAAATATTGTAATATAAAAATATTTATAGATTATTTATTCAATTTTTGTGTAAATATTATTTTTCGTTATATACTATATACTATATAAAATTAAATTATATTAAATGAGTTCAACTGTTAATGTAAGTGCCATTATAAAAAAAGACAAACCAAACGAGCCTGAATACAAGAAATTAGATAATAATGTTAAATTTTCATTCACTGTATCGTATATTTTATTATTAACTACAGCAACAATTACATTCATTGAAGCATTGAGAACAAAAACTCTATACGTAAGACATATTTTGAATTTAGAAACCGCTATATCCGTTGTCGCTGGATACTTTTATTCTATATTTGTAGATAAAATTGCAAAATCAGAAGAAAAAATGGCGAATATGGATTGGGCTGAAATTACACAAACTAGATATGTTGATTGGGCCATAACAACCCCAATGATGTTATTAGCGTTGTGCTTAGTGCTATCATCCAATTCGGGTACAGTTATTCGTGTATTTACATTTTTAATAATACTTGCATTGAATTACGTTATGTTATATTTAGGATATTTGGGAGAAATGAAACAAATGAGCAGATTAACTGCAGATTCGAGTGGATTCATTGCGTTCTTTGTAATGTTCTACATAATATTTAACCAATATGTTTCGCCAAAATTCAGCAAGGATAATTATTTCCTCTATTTTGCGTATTTAGGAATATGGTCAATGTATGGTGTAGTTTATTTATTTAATGAAGAATATAAAAATATTACCATGAATTATTTAGATTTAACTGCAAAATGTGTCATTGGATTGGGATTATGGGTATATTATACAAAAATAGTTCAATATTAAAATCAATATAAAAATAAATGTATTCTATATGAGTAATGACTGTAATTAATCATATAGAGATTGACGATATCGTTTATAATAGAAACGAAATAAAAGACGCAATTATTAACAACGATCCAATTGAAGATAAACTACATGTAATTGTAGTTGTATCGAATCCATGTTTATATGCAATTCGATATATTTTAATGAAAGAATTCTTATTAAGAATGGAATTGGAAGAAACCGACGTAATTATTTATATCGTAGAACTAGCATACGGTAATCAAAAATTCATTATTACACAACCTAATAATAAAAGGCATTTACAATTACGTTGTGAAACTCCTTTATGGCATAAAGAAAATATGATTAATGTTGGTGTGAATAAATTATTACCAAGTAATTGGAAAGCATTTGCATGGATCGACGCAGACATTGAATTTGAAAATCCTACATGGGCAAAGGATACATTAAAAATTTTAAATGGTAGTAAAGATATCGTTCAGTTATTTAGTCATTGTGTAGATATGAATAGGCAAAAAGAAGCAATGAATGTATTTACAAGTTTTGGATTTCAATATATTAAAAAGAATCCTTATAAAAAAGGCTTAAACTTTTGGCATCCGGGGTTTGCATGGGCAATTACTCGAAAAGCATATGATAGAATTGGAGGACTTTATGAAAAAGCTATTTTAGGTTCTGGTGATAACGTTATGGCTCTTTCTTTAATAGAAAACGGAATGAAAAGTATAAACGATTTATCTACCGATGGATATAAAAAAAGTGTTCAAAATTATGAATATCAAATGAAAAAGTTGAGACTTGGTTATGTTCCTGGAGTAATTCGCCATCATTATCATGGAGCAAAGAAAAATAGAAAATATGCTGAACGTTGGGAAATATTAGTTAAATATGATTTTGATCCATTTATTCATATAAAAAACAATAATACAGGATTATTAGTTCCTACAGATAATTGTCCTAGAGAAATGTTGGATGAAATTATGAATTATTTTAAACAACGAAATGAAGACGAGGATTTTGAAGATTTACGTATTCATTAGGATTTATTTATTATTTTTACCGACCATTGTTTCTGATGCTATTTTCTTATAACCTTCTCCTTCTTCTGTAATATTATTATATTGTACTAATAAATCAAAATTATCAGCGTTTGAAATTGGAGGAGGTGCATAATATTCCATTAATTTATATTCATAATATACATTCAATATTTTTTCTAAATTATTTAAGTTATTTTTAGAACGCAGCAATGAAGATACTTCAGCCATGTGATATGGCTGTGCTTTATCATTAATTTCTCTTGCTTTATTTATTATATCGGTTGTAATCGGTTGTGTCGGTAATATTTTTATTTGTCCTCCTACGTAATAATAACCATAATAATCTTTACAAAATTGTAGATATTCTTTTACAACATAAACGTTAATTCCATCAAATAATTCATTATGGGTTTCAATAAATTCATGTAAGTCATTTAATGATGGTTCTTTTCCGATAAACTCGTAATATGCAGTTGTCATTTATTATAATTATTACTTTTTGTAATAAATAATTATATTGTGCTATATATAAATCAATTTTTATATTAGCATATACAATATAACAAAATTTGATAAATTATAAAATTCATGCTTGATATAAAAATATAATAATTGGAAATATTGTTTTAGTATAATATAATAAAGGATGAGTAAAAAAAGAGGAAATAACCGAAAGCAAATGAATCGCATGATCGATGAAGAACTTGCTCGATACAATGAAGGCAAAGAGCAAATTAAAGAATCTGCGAAAAATGTTTTCGAAAATTTCCAATATTTATCGCACAAAGAGCGAACATCCATAGAAAATAAATTCTCTAAACCAAGAAATGCGTCTCAAGCAAGATATGTACATTCATTAAATAAAACAAACAACAAAATTATTATTGCTACTGGTCCTGCCGGTACTGGAAAAACATTGTTTGGTGCTGAATATGGTTTAAAACATTTTTTAATGGGAAAATACGAAAAAATGATTTTTACGCGTCCAGCGGTAAGTGCTGACGAAGATTTAGGATATCTACCTGGAACACTAGAAGAAAAAATGGCTCCATGGGTCAGGCCAATTTACGATATATTATATCGATTTATATCACCAGCTGAAGTTTCTGCTATGTTAGAAGATAAACAAATCGAAATTGCTCCCTTAGCATATATGCGAGGTAGAACGTTTAAAAATACATGGATTATTGCAGATGAAGCACAAAATTGTACGCCAAGTCAAATGAAAATGTTGCTTACTAGATTAGGTGAGAACTCGCGTATGGTTATTACTGGTGATCTTGATCAACACGACAGAAAAGATGAAGTAAATGGTTTAGAAGACTTTTTAGATAAATTTAAAGGTTCTCGTTCATCGTCAATTACAAGTATAGAATTTGAAACAAAAGATATTGAAAGAGAAGAGGTAATCAAAGAAATATTAGACATTTACGCCGGAAATGTTCCTCAACATTATATTGAAGATAGAACACCATCTAGTTCAGAAACTAGTGTAATTTCAGAAAAAGAATCAGATATTGATTCGAATATTTCAGATTAAATTTTTATATATATAAACTTTGCGCAGTAGCAATATATTTTAAAATTAAAGAATCAATACTATACAATTTATTATACAAATCCATCATTTCGTTATCGCTACATGCATTCATTAATTCTTTTGAAATATTACTTATTTTTAATATAGATTTTGTAAAATCACCTATTGAAATCGATTTATCAGCAAGCCGTGTTTGAGTAAATATTTTACATTCCGTTTCATCCCTACAATTACACCATTCTTGAATATCATCGATTACATCAAACATCATACAATTCTCGTAATCGAAACCTGTATTTAATCCATAACCTATTTCTAGGTTTTCATATAATGAAAATAATCCACTTATTTCGTTGATAGTTTCTTTTAATTTTTCATTTTTTGTAGTTGGAACGGAAGATTTCATATCAGAATCTACTTTGATATCAGTAAAACAAGATAACAATCCAACCAGTTCAATTGACGTATATTGTTCTAATTTATGAATTATACTACCAATAATTAACGGATGAATTTCTGAAATACAACTAGCTATTTTACCTATATCCGTAAATTGATAAATGTTTTCGCACGATGTTATAAAACCTTTATCTTCTAATATATTACAAATACTATCAATATTATCATTAATATATGTTTCAGTTGATTCCATATATTTAACTTCACGTTCATATTCTATTTTTAGTTGTTGCAATTTAATAACTTCTTTTGAATCATTTGGACACGTTTTATAATCAATTACAATTTCTTCCATTGTTCTCTGTATTTCTTTGCGTTTTTTATTAACAGATGTTGGTAGCATAGTTTCATTGTGAATATATTTTTCACATATATCTAACGGAGTTCTCAGATATTTCATTGATTCTTTTTTCTTTTCATATTCTTGTTGGATTTTATTTATTGTTTCTTTTTGCGTTAATATGGAATTTTGTATTTCTGATTGAACCATACTCTTTTTCACAAAATCATAGAAATCATTTTTACATGTTTTTCCATTTCGAATTAAATTTAATATTACTGAAAATGATATATGAAATTTTGATACTAACGTCTGTGGTTTGCCACACAGTAATTCTCTGTATTCATTTGTTGCTGGATATTCAAATAAATTATTACAATGTACTACATGACCAATTGTATCTATACCACGTCTACCGCATCTCGATGCTGCTTGATTATATTCATGTGCCATGAGAAATCTGCGTCCATTGCCATCATATTTGGTTAAACTTGTAAAAATAGCTGTACGGATTGGACAGTTCAATCCAATTGCGAATGATTCTGTCGCAAATAATAATTTAATATATTTTTTACTAATCATTAATTCAACGATTTCTCTCAAAATGGGAATCATTCCCGAATGATGAATACCAATCCCTCTTTCAAGAAGAGAAATTAGTTCATTATATTCTGGTAATCCTAAGTATTCTTGATAATTTGGTAATTTACGAATAATTTGTTCACATTCTCTACGAACAGTATACGATACTTTACTATCATCTTCCAAAAGAGGAGTTGTAATTTCTTTAGCATACAATTCAACGTTTTTTCGAGAAAAAACAAATGCAATTGCAGGCAACATATCTCGTTCACGTAAATATAGAGTTAAATTATTTAATACATGTTGTCGCTTAACCATTATTTCATTATTATCTAATAACTGTTTCATCTGTTTTAACTCCAAATATCCATTATCTTGAAATGTACCGTTAGCGTGTTTTAATGGTATTAGTTTATTCGTTTTATCACGAATTTTTTGTTGGGTTTCTTTATCTTTTATTTTTTTAAAAATACTTTCATTTGTAATTAAATACCCATAATGCGTAAGTGGAACAATTCTAGTATTCGTATATGACAAATATACCCTTTTATTTTTATGGATATTTTCACACCATTCTGCAAACTTTTCAGGTTTATCAATAGTAGCCGATAACATTATCATCTGAATATGTGAAGGCAACATTAATATTGTTTGTTCCCATACATGACCTCTGTCTGCATCGTTAATGTAATGGATTTCATCGAATACTACACAAGCTAATTCATTTTCTATATCTATTTGAAAATCTAAATTTGTTTTTTGATTTTGATCTTTATTTAACGTAAATAGATAATTCATCAAAATCTCAGTGGTCATTATTAATACATCTGCATCTGGGTTAACCTTAATATCACCAGTCATTATACCAAATGAAACAGTTGGATATTTTTGTGTAAAATCGTGATATTTTTGATTTGAAAGAGCTTTAATTGGTGAAGTATAAATTACTTTTTTGCCTTTTTGGGTAAAATATTGAATTGCAAATTCAGCTGGAACAGATTTACCTGTTCCTGTATGAGCAGTTACCAATGAATGATTTCCTTCAACTACAGCTTGAATTGAATATTTTTGAAAATCAGATAATGGATATGGAAATAAATCAAAATGTTCGTTATAGTTTGATTCACTTAGGTATATGGTATCGCAAATTACAACCATTTTTTGTATATTGTACAGTATGCCTTCTCTTATTATTACATAGTTATATTTTTAAATTGATTGCATAAATATTATATTACAAATGCTACAATAAATATCATAACAGTAAATATATTTATTTCATTTGGAATAAAGTTCAATATGAATAAAAATGTTTTTATAAATATATATATAATATAATACAACAAATGAGTTTAATTGAAAATAAACCATTATATGGGGTTCAATATGGAGTAAGTATTGGACAAAATGATAGAGTAGATGAATTAAATGACCGCATTCTAGAAAGATCATTTCCAAATATGCCATTACAACCAAATTATGATCCACGCCCAGTATCTACAAAATATGCACTATTTCCGATAATCGATATGAGAACTTCACCAAATCTAAGAAAAATGCCATATTTAGACTATCATGTAGAAGTTGGATTTAATCCGGGTAATTCGCGCGGACCGTTATCAGGATACATAAATAACGTTGATACTGAAACCGAATTAAGAAATCAGAATATTAAATTAGACAAGGGCGATTTAGGAACAAAATATATACCATCAATTCAAAGTGATTTGTATAATGTTCGCATTCAAAGCGAAGATAACGGCGAGTTAGAACAGCAACATCCATATTTATTTAAACCAAATGTTATCGAACAATCCAGTCCAAAATTTATTTTTGATAATAAAATTGGAAAAGATGTATTCTATAATCATACACGTACACAACTAAGAAATACGCTATAGAAATGATAAAATTTATCATATATTACTATATACGATGAATTGGTTAAGTATTCTAATATCATTATCCATAATAATACTCATAATTCATTTTTTCAAATTATTTAATACAAAACCATATTATGAAGGCTTTAATCAAAATGCACCATTTGTATTAAAACGAAATAACCAAATATATGATTCATTCTACGCGATGGTATATGATGATTTATATAAAACTGAAACTAGAAGTGATTATGAATATAAAAAAATTATTGAAATGACTCAGCCAACCGAAAAAAGTGAATTCTTAGATGTAGGTAGTGGAACCGGTCATTTAGTCAATAATTTAAACAACGCTGGATATCATGCAATTGGTATCGATAAATCCAAAGCGATGATCAACTATTCTGAAAAAAAATTCCCTGATATAGATACAAAATGCGGTGATGTAATCGATTCAATGAACTATGATAAGGGAGTATTTACTCACATAACATGTATGAATTTTACCATTTATCATTTAGAAGATAAATTAACATTTTTCAAAAACTGTTATTATTGGTTAATGCCAAATGGTTATTTGATAATGCATTTAGTCAATCGAAATAAATATAATCCAATCATACCTGCAGCTAATCCACCTTTATTAGATAACCCACAGAAGTATTCTAATGTAAGAATTAAAGATTCAAAAATTAATTTTATTGATTTCGAATACCAAAATTCACATGATTTCAAAACAGATAATGATAAACGCGTAATCATGAAAGAAACTTTCACAGATGCTTCGACAAAAAATATTCGACAAAACGAATTAACATTGTATATGGATAACATTGATGAAATTGTTAATATCGCAAAAAAATGTGGATTTATACCACATGCACAAATTAAATTGTTAAATGATGAACATCAATATATTTATATTTTTGAAAGATTATTGTAATTTTTTTGCTTTTACATATTTTTATACATTTATACCGAATACAATAACCGGTTTTTTAATTCATTCCAAAATAATAATGGTGCAACCATTCTATAATGTCCTACAAACCATTCATCGTCTAATGATTTTATGCAACGATTACTATTGTCCAAATGATATTGTTTACTATTCGCAGTACTTACAAATAATATTTTATTTGTACTTCTATTTTGAAGAGCACCTTTTAACATTATTACATCTTTTTCTACCTCTTTTTTTACTATCAAAAGAATTCTCCAATTTTGCTTACCGTTTGCAGTATCCGGTGTTAATCTTGCTAAATTCTCTTTCGAGTGTTCAGTTAATAGCCATCCATCGTCATAGCTATTTGATTCAATGTTCATATTTATTTCTAAAATTTCATTCGGATCTTTGTTATATTGCAGTGTTCCGGGTAAATCACCATAATAAAACCCGTTCAAATGTTGGTTATGTTGAGAAAGCTTTTGAATATCGGTCATTTTCTTTGTATGTATGCATATTCCATAATGCAACAATTATAATTCAATTTTTTACAAAATAGTCTAAAAAATTGGATTCGATGGTTTAGTAATTGTAATTTATCTTACATATTTACCTACGCGTGTAAATGAATCTACTGTAAAAATTACAAAAACGCCTAAAAATATATACAAAATAAATTCTTCTGTAATGTTTGCTGTTTTTTCCATTTGTTGTTCTTCCAATAAATGAATCATATAATTGATTTTTTCCATGAAATTATCATTTGATGATCCATTTGATAATGGACCCATATTTGCATAATATGGCTGATTGTTTTGGAATAATTTAGGTGAATTATAAGTATGTAAATAATTACTATAATTGCCTAAATTCATTTCATTCGCTGAATATTGCGATGGTTGTTTTTCAATAGTTTTTGGCAATAATTCTTTTGGATTTAACTTTGGAGTTTCATCTTCAATGTCATAACTATTTGAATCCATAGTATCATTTCGTCTAACACTCACATGGGGATTATTAATTGGTTGAAAATCTGCTAATCTATTTCCATCATTATTTTCAGTTAACTTACTCAATAATTCACTTACGCGATTGTTCTTCTCGCGACTTGCTTCTTCAGTTTCTTCTATTGTATTTGGTTGCATTTTACGATATTTTTCATCTTCTGAAACATATTCTTCGTGTTGTAAACTTATGTCATCTACATTTGGTTGCCGCATTTTAACAGTGCGACGCATCGTTGGAATTCTTTTTTTTGTTTGTATATTATCATTAGTCCATGCGGACGCGGTTGATGCTAAAGACATTTTACTACCTATTATAATATTAATACATTTATATTTATTTATTTGGCGCAAATATTATGAAATGTCATAATATAGTAAATGTATCCAAAATTTAAATTGTCAAAATGTTTACATGATTTTATACCCATATTATTAATTGTATTTTTTGTATTTTTTCCAAATCGCATAATCCCATTTAGTCATACTACTTTAGGACGTTTTCTAGCAATTATGTTAATCGTATATTATGCTAAAAAAGATATTACTATCGGATTATTTGTATGTATTCTTACTATTTTCTATTATCAAATCGAGGATGTTGAATATATTCTAAATGTACCATATGTATCAGAAGGGTTTTTGTGGGAAATGACATTTGATGATGGTAAATCTCCAGTATATAATAAATTTTATACACCATACAAATATGAAGTATACCATGCATTTAATACCAAATTACAAAACGATGCTTCACTCGAGCGAAATTTTCAGCGTAAAAACTGTATCAACGGAGAACTTCAATCAAATGGAGTTAATGTCAATCCTGAAATGAGCGATCACATATTTCCTGAATTAAACTTTGAAGATACGCCATGTAATCCATGTAATCCAATGTGTAAATTTTCGATTATTGAAAAAAAAATGCACGTGGAAGAAGAGCTATTAAAACCAAAAAACTCGAATGAATGGTTTGATACTATTTTTTCCAGAATGCAAGTTATCTAATTATTATGCAATTTTCCAATAAAATGTACTACAATATTATAGAATACTAATTGTATGCCCTCTAAAAAATCAAATCAATTGCAAAATTTATTAAATAAATTCAATAATAACGTCCAATTAGTTAACTCTAGTAAAATATTTGCTGGATTAATGATCATTATTTTGAATATTTCATCCAAATTTGTTAACATTAAATTGAGTAAAAGTATTGAATCATATCTTAAAAATACATTTAGTAAACAAATTTTAGTATTTGCAATTGCTTGGATGGGAACACGTGATATTTATATTGCATTGATTATTACAATTATATTCATTGTCTGTGTTGATTATTTATTTAATGAAGAAAGTAAGTTCTGTTGTTTACCTGAGAGTTTTACCAATTATCATTTAGAATTACTAGATGATAACAAAGTGACAGATGATGATATAAAAAAAGCGACTGAAATTCTCGAAAAAGCTAAAAAACAAAAAGAAACTTACAAAGAAAGTTTTACAAATCCTAAAACTATAGAAACTCCCACATATACACAATTTCAATAGTTATTTGTATTTTTATATATAAATATATTATATAAGTAATCCAATATGAGTTTATATGATATTGAAAAAATAAAAATAATGATAAAAACAAATATACCAAATAAAGAACCGATTCCATTCGATAGTAAAACATTATATATTACAAACAAAATAGGATATTCTGATTATCCATACATTACAAAACAAGTTAGATATCCTTACGACGAATTAGCAAAAATGTCATATTCAGATATCGCAAATTTTTTCTTTGTTAAAAAGGTGTTCATTGATACGCTATCGAAATCAATTAAACAACAGGGGATAAATACATTAGAAACCCCAGAACAAAAAAAACAAAGAGAAGAAACAAATATTGAATACAATATAATTACTATGTTAGAATTATTGTTTCCTACATATTACCCAACGTATAACAATTTTTTTATTTCATTTGTTTCAAATATAGGCGGACAAGTAGAAATGCCCCAAAAAAGTCTGTTTGGAAATAAAAATAAACAATTTTCATATATTAATGTTGATAAACCTTATACTATAACCAAAATTACTTGGTTAAATGATATAATCAATCATCCTGTATATGGAGAATTTATTGATGATTTTAATAATTATAAAAAGTGGAGTGAATACATAATGCCTGAAATTGAAAATAAGATAAAAACATATCAAAGTGATATCGATAGATTGATTCAAAATATAGATGTTAACAATGAAATCCGCGAATTAGAAAAATACTTTACCAATTTAGATAATAACAGAAGAGGTTATCAGGATTCTAATATTTCTCAATCTAAATTTAATATATCAAATATGATTAAAATATTAAGAGTTATTGATGTATATAAACAGTTTTTAAAAAATGACAATAAAGACGGGTTTTTATCGGTATATGCAAAAATAATTAATGACTTAATCGATCCTGCAAAAAATAATTGGGTAGAATATAATGCAAATAGTGATAAGTATTGGTATCCTGTTCAAATTTTAAAATATAATACTAGCGATGATACTTATGATATTTATATTTACAAATATAAGGATGGTGATTATATAGCAGAAGTCGAAAAATATGTTTCTAGTTCACGATTGCGACCATTCAATATTAAACCCGGAACCAATGTAGTTAACTATGAATTCGCGAATTATTCCGACACAAGACAAACAAGTAAAAAAAATTTAAACAATATATTTACATCATCTCGCGCTTCCGTCGAACAAATTAGTTCAATTAATTCAGTTAATACAGATTATGGAACAGCTGATATAAAAATTGGTAGTACTGGATATAAAAATATACATTTCATATACTTACGATCACTAAGCGAATCATCTGTAGATAGCACAAAATATACAAAAGAACCACATCAATACTTGAGTGATTCTTTATATAAATTAAAAGAAATTTATTCTAATCTTAGATATACTAATTTTTCATTGAATTTTAAAAATTTTATACAGAAATTATTAGAATTTAATGATAAAAAAATTCAATATAGTACATTCAAAGATTCATATTTAAATATAGAAAATGATTACTTGAAATTTGATATTAAATTTCAGGTTGATGACGAATTTGAACAATTCACCGAATTATCAAAAAGTATACAAAAAATTTCATCATCTTATACAAAAACAACAAATAATACATTACAAATGATAATTGACGATTATGTAAATAATAGCAAAAAATATGAAGTAGAATTAGAAGAAAATGGCGAAATAAAATATAAATCCCACTTATTCTATGAATTATTAAATTATATAAATGATTGTTATTTTTTAAATTCGAATTGTAATAAAAGCGATATTTATAATGCATACACATCAATCAAAGATAAAAAAGACATACTAAATTTTGAAAAATTTGCACAAAACAATGATAATACGTTATTAAAAACAAATATTAACCGAATTAATTTAAAAGGTGGTAAAAATTTACCACATTATGAAATATATATAGCAGCTGATTTGTTAGGAGATAAAATAGATGAAACAAATGTAAATAAAATTAAATGTGCATACGAAGATTATAATGCTACAAATAATTTAACCAATCTTAAACAAAACCCATATATTGTAGAAGAAGGCCCTTTGATTGAATTACCAAAAAATCCACCAATTAAAAATGGAGGTAAAACTAAGAGAAAATATAAAAACAACAAAAAACTATCAAAAAAATACACGCGGCGAATTGTATAAATATAATTTTGATGAATTACATACAAAATTATATACATTTTAACATTTCATATGGCATATTATCTTCCTGTCCAAACTTTTATTAATGGTAAATGTTGAAAATATTCTTTATCGTTAAAATTTATACCCCAAGGACAATACGCATGAATATTTCCTAATAATGATGTTTGTTTTTTTTCATTATATTGTAATAAACAAGCTAATACTCGTTCAAAAGAACAACGATTATATCTTGTTAATACATATTTTAATAAAATACTAATATCATGTTTATTATTAATATACATTAAAAAATCATGTGTAATAATAGACATACAACCAAAACAACCTTTCCATAATTGTTTATCTTGATAAAAAATAAGCAATTGTTCATCATTAAACGATTTTATCATATTAGTCTCATCTTCGATTTGATCCCACACATCATGTTCAAACTCCCATATAACTTTATATTTATCTACACTCATATCTATATATGTATTTATAAATACACTATCGTGAATTATAACAGCAGTTTCAAATAATTTATTATGTAAATAATAATAGTATGGCAATAATTCACCTCTACCTGGATATGCACTCTTTATAATAGTAGTTTTATATAATTCTCTTTGTGTAATATATTCATAATTACTATTATCATCTATGATAAGAATTAAATTTTCAGGATAGTATTTACGAATACTTTCATAACATAAATTCCAATAATTGTTTGTTAATTCGTTATTTACGTGCCTTAGTATAATAAATCCTATATCGGACATATATATTTATATATATTTATATATATTTATATATATATTTATATTTATATATATTTATATATTTACCACAATATCAACATCTATAATGTAAACAAAAATGGTTTATTATTAATATATTTACCTACTTCTAAGCTTACATCTCCTTCTTCATCTATTCCATAAATAACGCCATTTTTCTCATTGCTTGTATAATATGTTTTTCCGTCTATATTAACTTCATATACTTCAGCTTCTTCTTCTTCTTCTGCTTCCTCTTCTTCAACCTCCTCTTCTTCAACCTCCTCTTCTTCAACCTCCTCTTCTTCAACCTCCTCTTCTTCAACCTCCTCCTCTTCTTCTTCTTCAGCTTCCTCTTCTGCATCCTCCTCTTCTTCTTCTTCTTCTTCAGCTTCCTCTTCTGCATCCTCCTCTTCTTCTTCTTCTTCTTCAGCTTCCTCTTCTGCCTCCTCCTCTTCTTCTTCTTCGACTTCTTCAGCTTCCTCTTCTGCCTCCTCCTCTTCTTCAGTATTACTTAATATTTCATATATAATATTATTACGCTCTGGTGTAGGTAATACAATAACTTCATCGACGACATCGGTTGTATCGTTATTATGCATTGGTTCATCTTTTACTACTATATCTTTATGCTTACGAGATAACTTTGATAATTTATTTGGTTTACATTTGCATACATTATTATTTAAGTTTTCTAATGTTAATAATGATACATTAGATGTAATCAACTTAACCAATTTTTTCAAATTTTTATTTTTCTTCTTAAGTTTTTC
>Ga0114975_10001935_pt1 | contig 14374 bp, 9 predicted proteins | sample S_130626_EF_Meta_FD_87031 | JGI IMG/M metagenome (GOLD analysis project Ga0114975, IMG submission 87031) | Freshwater microbial communities from Lake Simoncouche, Canada to study carbon cycling - S_130626_EF_MetaG | ecosystem: Environmental > Aquatic > Freshwater > Lake | place: Lake...
CGCCGTCGCAGATCATGTTCGGATAGATGATGGAAAACCGATTTATTTCCCAGGCACCTATAGTTATGAAAACCAAGGGGATAAAAAATGGGGGATGCAGCCTCCTTTTTGTGATCAATTCTTTTTTATACAAATGGCATTTCACTACGTTCAAGCTTTTTCTGCATTACACTCTTTAAATGAAAATATAAATGGCGTTACATTAATTGACCGACTAGAATTAGCCTATCAAATGCCACCTACTGATTCCATTACTGGACTCATCGAGGTGACCAACGAAAACAGAGGAGTGGATTTTGGGTTCCGAGATGCCATATATATCAGTGGTAAATTGTGTTTTGCATCCCTTTTAAAATTCCAGGCTTCCCTACAATTAGCTTTTTTATTTAGGGAAATGGGGGTTCATGCAAAGGCATTATTTTATAAAAATGAAGCTACAAAAATTAAAAAATCGATTATAAAAACTTTTATCAACCAAAATGGAATGCTTCTTGCCAGTAATGGAACGAGTGCGCAGGCAGATGTCTGGGCAACTTCCTTGGCTATTCATTTTGATGTTTTACGTGGAAATAATCGTTTAAAGGCGGCAAAATATCTACTTCAAGGGTATTTATCAGGGGAATTATCTCAAAAAGGCAATATTCGACATGTTTTGACGTCAGATGATTTTAACGAAAATTCATCCTGGGAAAAAAGCATCGTACCCAAAGATACCTATCAAAATGGTGCTTATTGGGGAACCCCTGTTGGCTGGGTTTGTAAGTCCATTGCTTATGTTGATCAGGTTGCAGCGCAAAAATTAGCCGCTGAGTATATCCAGGATTTGCGCGAAGGAGATTTTAGAAAAGGGGGGAATTTTGGTGCTCCGTGGGAATGTTTTAATGGAAATGCAAAACAGAATCCTGTTTATCTAACCTCTGTAGCCGTTCCATTCTTCATTTTTATTGAAAAATGAAGAATGGAATAAAATCATAAAACACAAAAATGAAAATATTTATCATTGCTGGAATAAGCTTATCGCTACTTTTTACCGGAGTAGTTATCTTTTCCTTATCGAACCTAAAAGATCGGCATAAGGGTTACACTGCAGATTTGCAAATTACGGAAAACCAACCAGGAAATTTAAAAGTAGGATTTTCAGCTACACCAATTACCCCTAAAATCCATGATAACTGGCAGGATAAAGATCGGAATTATAAATATGAACCTAAAAAAGGAGACACCTACACCGATGGAAATTGTAACGGGAAATTTGACCCGGTTTGGATTGCTGGATTCAGTAACAGTAAACCTGCAAATGGCGTTCATGATGATGTTTGGGCAAGAACCATGCTCATTGACGATGGTAAAACCCGTTTAGCCATTGTCATTATCGATGCTATCGGCTTCATGAATGACGATGTAGTTGACGTGCGCAAAATGATTCCTGCATCGGCTGGTATAACTTATACGGTTATTGCTTCTACTCATACGCATGAAGGTGCTGATTTGCTTGGATTATGGGGTAAAAGTCCATTTAAGAGTGGCATCAATAAAGAATATCTAGCTTTTGTAAAAAAACAAATCGTTACATCGGTATTGGAAGCTACGCTAAATATGCAGCCTGCAAGACTTGAAATTTCTCAGGATTTGTCGAGTGCAGGTCCCATGGTTAAAGACACCCGAAGGCCAGAAGTATTCGATTCAGGTATGAGAATGATTAAGGCTGTTGACAGAGATAATGGACAAACGCTTGGTTCAATGGTAGTTTGGGGTAACCATCCTGAAACCTTATGGAGTCAAAATCTGCTTATTTCCTCTGATTTTCCTCATTATCTGCGCGAAGGAATAGAAAAAGGTGTTTTTAATGAAAATAAACAGATGAAACCGGGTATTGGTGGCATTTGTGTCTATGCAAATGGTTCTGTGGGTGGTTTAATGACGACACATCCAAGTTTAGCTATTAAACACCCATTTACGGGCGCTGAACTTTTTGAACCAACCTATGAAAAAACAGAGGCTCAAGGAAATACACTCTCCATGATTGCTTTAAATGCAATGGAAAAACCAGAGGAAATAATAGATGCTGCTGCAATTTCACTAGTCGTAAAAACCATACCCTTTAACATCGACAATACCCTTTTCAGACTAGCTGCAGCTCTTGGCGTCATGAAACGCGGAACGATGGGATGGATGAAAATGAGATCAGAACTAGCCGTGATAACTATCGGCCCCATAACCTTTGTAACTATTCCTGGTGAAATATATCCCGAACTGGTAAATGGGCCTGTTGAATCGCCCATTGGGAATGATTTTGGCATCCAACCTTTGGAAGTCCCTTCCATTCGTGACCTGATGCCCGGCAAATACAAGTTTATCCTCGGTTTAGCCAATGATGAGATAGGATACATTATTCCTAAAAGCCAGTGGGACGTAAAACCACCCTTTACTTACGGCCGCGAAAAGGCACCTTATGGGGAAGAAAATTCCCTTGGCCCGGAAACGGCAGGAGTAATTCATCAAAACCTAAAGGAACTTTTTCGGAATTTGGGGAGGAAGTGATTGGTACTTAGTGATTGGTAAAAAGCAATTAAACAAATACAAGCACCATTTAAAGGTAAAATATTTATATTTGTTAAAATTTTTAAAAACCTTAACCTATTTTATTTATGAACGTAATCAAATATCAGTTCAGGGAAGTAGAAAAAATTAAAACATCTATTTGGCAAGATGCTAAACAAGGGAGTGTGCACATTGCTAAAGTTATAGCTCAGGCAATTAGAGAAAAAAATGACAAAGGGGAAAAGATTGTTTTAGGTTTATCCACTGGAAATTCCCCTATTTCAGTATATAAAGAACTTGTCCGTTTACATAAAGAGGAAGCGCTGAGCTTTAAAAATGTTATTTCTTTTAATCTGGACGAATATTATCCGATGCAGCCCGATGCTTCTCAAAGTTATGTGGCCTTTATGAAACATCATTTATTCGATCATATTGATATTTTAGAAGAAAATATTCATATCCCTGATGGTACCTTGCCTTTGGAAGATGTTGAAGCATATTGTACCGCTTATGATAATAAGATCAATGCCCTAGGTGGAATTGATATCCAACTTCTTGGCATTGGAAGAAATGGTCATATAGGATTTAACGAACCCGGCTCCTTTGAAAATTCACCAACCCGTTTAGTCAGGCTAGACGCAACAACCAGAATTGACGCCGCCAATGACTTTGGCTCGGAAGAAAATGTACCTTATCGGGCGATTACTTTAGGGTTAAAAACAGTAATGAATTCCAAAAGTATCCTTATATGTGCATGGGGTTTAGGAAAAGCGTCCATAGTTCAAAAAGCTGTAGAAGGATCTATTACGAATGATTTACCCGCCAGCTTGTTACAACATCATCCTAACACAGAATTTTACATTGATCAACCAGCTGCTGAATATCTGACCAGATTTAAAACTCCATGGCTGGTAGCATTATGTAATTGGACCCCTGACCTAATATGTAAAGCAGTTGTCTGGCTTTCCTTGCAATCAAATAAACCTATCTTAAAATTAACGGCAGAAGATTATAAATTGCACGGATTAAGTGATTTATTGGTTGAATATGCAACCGCTTATGAAATAAATATCGTTGTATTTAATAGGTTGCAACACACCATTTCTGGATGGCCAGGTGGCAAACCAAATGCTGACGATATTACGAGACCGGAAAGAGCGAATCCTGCCAAAAAACGGGTTATTATTTTCAGTCCTCATCCCGATGATGATGTCATTTCTATGGGCGGTACATTTCTTCGCCTGGTCGACCAGGGTCATGAAGTACATGTTGCTTATCAAACTTCCGGCAATATTGCTGTTCATGATCATGACGCTTTCCGATTTTTATCGTTTACCATTGATATGTTGGCAAAAGGGGAGATGAATGAAGATATTCATCAAAAAATTGCGGAATATGAGCACTTAAAAGCCATTTTAGCCGCTAAAAATCCAGGCGAGAAAGATCACCCTGGTATACGTCAGGTAAAAGGGTTAATCAGAAGAGGTGAAGCCAGTGCGGGCGCACGTTTTTGCGGTTTAAGCGATGCAAATATTCATTTCATGGATTTACCCTTTTATGAAACAGGCGCTACTAAAAAGAGCCCTCTTTCTGAAGCAGATGTAAATCAGACCGCCGCTTTTATAAAAACAATTGAACCTCATCAAATATTTGCCGCAGGTGATCTTGCCGATCCTCATGGAACCCATAAAGTATGCCTCGATGTTATTTTACAAACGATGGAGGCACTGAAAAAAGAATCATGGATTTCTGATTGCTGGCTTTGGCTTTATCGAGGTGCCTGGCATGAATGGCCTGTGGAAGAAATTGAAATGGCAGTTCCCTTAAGTCCTCAGGAATTAGTTCGCAAAAGAAAAGCCATTTTTATGCATCAGTCTCAAAAAGATACTCCACCTTTTGCCGGAAATGATCCTCGCGAATTTTGGCAAAGAGCAGAAGAAAGAAATCGCGCAACAGCAGATACCTATCACGCGCTTGGATTTGCAGAATATGAGGCGATGGAGGCCTTCCGTCGCTGGAAATTTAATTTCTAAATCATCCAAAGGTGATGAATAACGATTTCTTTGCAGAAAATGGATATGTTATAAGTGAAAAATTACTGCCATATCGTGAATTAGTAGATATCCGAAAAATTTATGATCTTTTTATAGAAAATAAAATTGCCGTTGGAAATGCGAGGTCCGATTTGAGCGGATTATCTGATGGAAAGGAGAAAATGGAAAAAATAACGCAAATCATGCGACCTTCCTTTTTCTATCCTGATCTGGCTAAATTTACCGTATATGCTAAAGCATTGAACCTTGTAAAATCACTTTTAGGAGATGATATGGCGCTTGATTTCGATATGTTAATTGATAAATATCCTCATACTAATGCGCCAACTCCGTGGCATCAGGATGAAGCCTACTGGATTGACATGGAAGACAAAAGAGCTTCAACTTGCTGGATAGCTCTCGATGATGTTTACAAAGAAAATGGCTGTATGTGGTTTGTGCCTGGTTCTCATAAATTAGACATTAGAAAACATACTCAAACAGGATTGAAAGGGGCTCTTCAATGTGAAGCAAAGGAAGAGGAGGCTAATCCTGTAATGTTAAATGCCGGAGATTGTACCTTTCACGATGGAAGAACTATTCATTATTCAAGAGGAAATGAAACCTCCTTTCGTCGTCGTGCCCTCATTTTAAATTTCAGACCTGAAAAAATGATTCAATTTGAGCTCCAAAATGGATTTGATCATTTAGGAGAACGCGAGGTTAGAAACAAAAAAGCACTCAATTAGTTCTCACCTTCCAAAATATTTCCTCGTTTATTTTACTTTGCGTATATTGTTACTACTAAATTCCAATTGCATTATAAATAAGCTATGAAAACAAGATTAAAACAGGTAATTCTATTACTTATCATACCCATTTTGACCTTCAAACCAATGGTAGGTCAAGATATCATACCATTACCCTCTCAAGTAATTTCTGCCCCTGGTTTTTTTTATTTTTCTGGAGGAACTAATATAAAGACGGATGAAAATATTGTTATTCCAGCTTATTTAAATACCTATTTAAAGCAAAAACAAGCTACGCTAAATTCAAAGGGTGCACAAAATGAAATTTTGTTTTCTATAGCAAATAAAGGATTATCAGAAGGTTATGAGATAAAAATAACTACAAACAAGATATATTTAACAGGGAATGACGAAAAAGGTTTGTTTTATGGCATGCAAAGTTTAATCCAATTACTTCAGCATCAAATCTTAACAAATGGAAGTATAACCCTGCCTTGTCAAACCATCACAGATCAGCCAAGATTCGGTTACAGAGGTATTATGTTAGACGCTGGCCGTTATTTTCAACCCATGTCTTATATTAAAGAATTATTAGATATCATGGCGGCTTATAAATTCAACACCTTTCACTGGCATCTTACGGAAGATCAAGGATGGCGGGTAGAGATTGAAAAATACCCACGATTAATGTCGAAAGCAGCCTGGCGTTCTGAAACGGTGGTCGGACATCATAACCAAAAACCAAGAATTTATGATGGTGAAAAACACGGTGGGTATTATACAAAAGCAGATATCAGAGAAATCGTTGCTTACGCTTCGGAAAGAAATATAACGATTATTCCTGAAATTGAAATGCCTGGTCATGCTACAGCAGCTATTGCAGCCTATCCGGAACTTGGATGTACTGGGAAAGACCTGGAGGTACCCATAGACTGGGGTGTAAAAGAAGATGTTTACTGTCCGTCAGAAGCAACCTTCAAATTTTTAGAAGATGTTCTGACAGAAATAATTCCTTTATTTCCAAGTCCTTATATTCATATTGGTGGTGATGAATGTCCCAAAAAACAATGGAAAGAAAGTGCTTTGGCACAATCAGTTATAAAACGGGAAGGGCTTAAAAACGAAGATGAACTTCAGAGCTATTTCATCAGACGAATGGAAGCCTTTCTTAAAACAAAAGGAAAAAAACTCATTGGATGGGACGAAATTTTAGAAGGAGGCTTAGCTCCTGATGCAACCGTTATGTCGTGGAGAGGCATAAAAGGAGGAATTGAGGCAGCCCATTTAGGTCATGATGTGATTATGAGTCCAAATACTTTTTGTTATTTTGATTATTACCAATCAGATGCTCCAGGCGAACCATTGGCCATTGGCGGTAAATTAACGGTTGAAAAAGTATATTCTTTCGACCCCATTCCAGACGAATTACCAGCAGAAACCCACAAGCACATCCTTGGGGGTCAGGGTAATATCTGGACGGAATATATTTCTACGCTGCCAAAACTCAGATATATGGCATACACCCGAATGCTTGCTCTTTCTGAAGTCCTTTGGACCCCCAATGCAAAAAAGGAATTTTTACCTTTTGCCATACGCCTCAATAAACACATTGAATATTGGAAAACTAAAAATATTGATTTTGCTAATCATCTGTTTGAAATTAAGCCTACCTTAAACTCAAAAGATGAAGGCTTGGAAGTAACTCTTTCGCCCTTAATTCCATGGGGGGAGATAAGATATACCCTTGATGGAACAGCACCTAATAATAAATCGGCAGTTTATGTAAATCCGTTACTTTTAACACAAAAAACGGTTCTTAAATCACAATCATTTATACAAAACCAAGCAAAAGGAAGTCCGGTATCTGTTGATTTTTCACCTCATAAAGGATTACAAGCTAAAGTATTAGCCGCCACAACACCTTCAAGAACCTATAAAGGCGCAGGAGAAAGAGGGCTTATCAATGGAATTTTCGGTAAAAAAGACCAGTTTAATGACGGGGAATGGCAAGGTATTACCCCTGGAGAGGACTTTAATTTTAAATTAAGCTGGACTGGAAAGCAAAAAATAAAGGGTGTACAGTTTAAATTATATTACGATCCAGAATCATGGATTTATTTGCCATCAGGAGCTACCCTATGGAGTTCAGAGGATGGAACCACCTTTAATAAAGCTTGTGAAACGTTAATCACTCAAAATAAGGAAGAAAAAGTGATATCCGTTGAAATACCCTGTAAATTAAAATCACAATTTGTAGGGCTGAAAATTCCATCCATTGGCACTATTCCGGCATCAAAACCAGGTGCTGGAAATCAAGGCTGGTTATTTTTAGATGAAATACGAATCTATTAATTTTTTGATTAAAAAGCATTTTTCATGAATTTATCTACATTGGATTGGGGCATCATCATTGCCTTTTTTGCAGTCACCTTATTTATTGGAATTTATGCCTCCCGGGGAGCAGGAAAAAGTTATTCCGAATTTTTTCTTTCCGGGAGAGATATGTCATGGTGGCTTTTAGGTGTTTCCATGGTGGCTACCACCTTTTCTGCTGACACGCCAAATTTAGTTACAGATTTAGTTAGAACCAATGGCGTGGCAGGAAATTGGTCCTGGTGGGCTTTTTTACTAACGGGTATGCTCACGGTCTTTGTTTATGCAAGACTATGGCGTAGATCTGGGGTTTTAACAGATTTAGAATTTTATGAACTTAGATATAGCGGAAAACCAGCTGCATTTCTTCGTGGCTTCAGAGCAATCTATTTAGGTGTATTCTTCAACGTTATGATTATGGCCACTGTTTCTCTGGCTGCCATAAAAATCGGTGGCGTTATGCTCGATTTGGAACCAGTTGAAACGCTACTTATAACCTCAATCATTACGGTTATTTATACTTCCATAGGCGGACTAAAAGGGGTAGTACTTACCGACTTTTTTCAATTTGTACTCGCCATGGCTGGAATGGTCGTAGCGGCAATATATATCGTAAATTTACCAGAAGTTGGTGGATTAAGTAAGATGTTAGCACACCCTAATGTTGTAGGAAAGTTAAATTTTTTACCCGATTTTTCCGACTCATCCCAACTTATCCCATTGTTCCTTATGCCTTTAGCTGTTCAGTGGTGGAGTGTCTGGTATCCAGGTGCTGAGCCTGGAGGTGGAGGTTATATTGCCCAGAGGATGTTATCTGCAAAAGATGAAAAAAACGCGGTTACTGCTACCTTATTTTTTAATATAGCACATTATGCATTACGCCCATGGCCTTGGATTTTAATTGCTTTGGCTAGTTTAATTGTATTTCCAGATATTGCTTCTTTACAAGCTGCTTTTCCTCATATTGATCCAAAAGTGGTGAAAAATGACCTGGCTTTTTCTGCCATGCTTAATTTATTACCTGCAGGACTGATTGGCCTGCTTATCGCAGCATTACTTTCCGCTTTCATGTCTACTATTTCTACGCATTTAAACTGGGGTTCCAGCTACGTAGTAAATGATTTTTACAAACGATTTATCAGACCAGATGCCCCTCAAAACGAGCTTGTCAATGTGGGAAGAATTTCAACCGTTGTTTTAATGATTTTAGCTGCTTTATTGGCACTTGTTTTAGAAAATGCTTTACAGGCATTCAATATATTACTTCAAATTGGTGCAGGAACTGGTCTAATTTTTATTCTTCGATGGTTTTGGTGGAGAATAAACGCATACAGTGAAATAACTGCAATGTTTGTCTCCTTCTTTTTAGCACTTTACTTTGAGTTAGGCGTGGAAAATCCTATGCCTGAACACATAAAATTAATAACCGGCGTTGCAATCACTACTGCTTCCTGGATATTAGTCACATTGGTAACAGCCCCTGCATCACAGGAAACCTTACTTCGTTTTTTCCGCTTAATACAACCTGCACCTGGAGGATGGAAACCAGTCATTGAAAAAGGAATAGCTTCCGGAGAACTTAACACCAATGAAATAGTTCCGGGTAAACTTCCAAATCAAATTTTAGGTATGTTTCTAGGATGTGTCATAGTTTATGCCGCCTTATTTGCAACAGGTTACTGGATTTATGGAAATACCATACCTGCTATCATTTCATCCCTTCTAGCCCTTTTAGGTGGCTATTTAATGCTTAAAAACTGGGATAAAATTTATTGACCTTTTATAAGTTTAAAGAACAAAAATTTCTTTTAAGGGGTGACTTTTGTCACCCCTTATTTTTTACTTTCCTCCCTACATTTACGCTAAAATGTAGGTATATGGCGCTATTTCAGACCGAACAACAGGTTAATTTAAATCATAATAACATAGCTAATATTATTACTGCGTCAAAATGTGCACATTGTGGAGAGCCCTGTTTACCTAAAACTGATTCAATCCATTCTTTCTGTTGCAAAGGTTGTCAAACCGTTTATCAAATTTTAGATAAAAATAATCTATGTGCTTATTATTCGTCGGCCGCGCCAAGGATTTGTAGTTGAATTGAAATGGGGACACGGGGGGATTTGTCGTTGAATTGAAATGGGGACACGGGGGGATTTATCTCCTGCGGACGGGAGAACTATTAAGATGGCGCCGCGATGCGGTTGAAGGGATGGAATTATGGGTTTCTAATGAATCACATTTATGGGGCTATATTAGGTTCTGATAATTTAAGGTTATACTTTTCTTACAACCTTATCCAGTCTATAAGTCATAAAATACTTTATTTTTAATTGTCAACAACTTTGATGGGTATGCGTGAATCATTTTTATTTTTTACATCATAGTGCTTTACTTGATTTTTTAACACCGGTTGAAATTTTCTGTCTCTGGATAATTCATATTGGTAAAAAGCAGTACCTATTTGTTTTAAAAAGGGCCATCCAACGGTTTCTTCATCATATTTAGAATCATTTACCACCCCATCGCTATTTACATAAACAGTGGCTGACAACATATAGTCAACATTATTTAAGGTATCTAATACGTAGGACACATCGGTTAGAACGCCATACGCCCAGCCCACTTTATTAAATACACGAATATTTTCAGGCATCGTATGGGTGCTATCCAGGAAAAAGAATTTAACATAACTATCATAGAAAACAGAAGAATCATAATTAGGATAATCTGTTTCTGAAGAATATTGAGACAAATATTTTAATAAAAACAAGCGATCTTCCTCCTTCATATTAAATCTGTTTTTCAACGGAACAGAAGAAGGAAAAATAACTGCCTGCAGCATTTTCTGCATATCTTCTAAAGAAATATGATTGTGTCTGGTAAAATCAAAAGGAGCTTTTATTAGTTCATTCTTACTGTTTATATGCGCTTCACCAATTAAAATGGGTTTTCCGAATTGAAAACTATCTTTATTGTATTGCGGAGGTAAATGCAAGATTACCCTATCATCGCTTCCCAGGAAACTTATCCCATTGGTATGTCTGTTTTGATCTTCTGTAAAACCCATAAATTGCCGGGTAATCCTGGTGGAAGAATAGCCCTTATCTATTAATTTTTTATTTATTTGCTGCTGACCTATAAATTGATACATCCTATTGTAGGGATCATTTTCAGATATTAAAAAGGCGCGTTTTATAAAATGGGCAATAGAAGGATTTTTATTTTCAGCCGTTGAATCTGTTACCATCGCAACCTGCCGTTGATAACTACTATCAAAGTGCATGGTCGTAAACTTATCAATGCCTGGAATATTTAATTCATTTAATTTCTCCAATGATAAAAAAGCAAGCGGCATTTTAACCATAGATGCTGGATTAAAATAGGAGGCAGGATCGACATTTAATTTATAATTAGTAAAGTTCGGAACCCCATTCTTATCTCTGTTAATCTGGGTATAAATGATTTGATAACGAAATGTTTCAGGTTTTGACAATACCGTTTTAGAAACACTATCCTCTACCCCATTCAAAATAGAGGTTATCAAAGCATCCGATTGTGCCTGTAGATTATTTGAAATGACAAGCAATATAATAGTACTTATAACCCGGATCTTCTTCATGATTTATAACTTTTTCAAAGGATAACATCTCAAAATAAGGAGTTAAACCGTAAAATGAGAGAAAAACAACCATTTTCATCCTATTTTTCCTTTAAACCATGATAATTTCCCGTTCAATGAGCTAGCAGAAAATACGATCCATATTAATCATGTTTTCAGGGTAAAACAACATACAGATTCCGTCTGAAAACGTTATATCGTCTTCCAAAAACTAATATAAACTAGTATTAAAAGGGAATTAATTTTTTAAAAATAATAATTCCCCTTAGAATTAATTTAAAAGTAAATGTATTTTTGAGCATTGTTTTTACTTAAAAAAAAATAAGATGGCAACTTACAAAGTAGAAGAAATCGAAGGTATTGGACCTGCCCTTGGCGAAAAGTTGAGAGCAAATGGCATAAATACCATTGAGAAATTATTAGAAAATGCGAATACCAAAAAAGAAAGACAGGTGTTAGCAGAAAAAACGGGTATTTCAGAAAAGTTAATACTCAAATTTACCAATATGGCCGACCTATTTCGGATCAATGGCATTGGTCAGGAATATGCAGAATTGCTTGAGGTTTCTGGCGTCGATACAGTTCCCGAATTAGCTCAGCGCAATGCAACCAATCTGGTTGCGAAAATGGAAGAAGTAAATGAAGCTAAAAATTTAACCAGGAAAACGCCGTTGGTTACTGAGGTAGAAAAGTGGATCGCCCAGGCGAAAGAGCTTCCAAGAGTTATTGAGTACTAGTAAAAAAGATACACGCATCGCCTCATTTTCCTTGGTGATGCGTGTATTTTATTTACGAATTTCCCCTGTTACACCTAAAAATGTGTCAAAATGTTCGTCAAGTTAACAACAACATTATCTGAATTTAGAAAACATCTAAAGTAAACAAAAGAAGATTAGATTCCGCCATCGAGAAATTAAAATCCGGAAACTCAACCAGCGAAAATCTAATTGAGGAATAATGAAGTTTATTTTGTTTAATTTACCATGTGAAAAATGAGGAAATATTCATTGCAAAATGCAGATTTCATTACGATTAAAAAAAGCTTCATTCATAATTATCATTTTTTTATTACCAATTATTGCTTCAAACCATTTAGATGTTTTCTTATTTTCACTTATTTTAATAAACAACAAATATCCATAATTTCGGAATCAAATCCGAAATTATTGCCATTTTTTCGGAATCAAATCCGAAATTATGGGTTTTCAGCTTATTAGCTGGTTTTCAGGAAAAAAACCTTTGTCCCTTGTATATTTTAATAACAGCACCAAATATTAGGATCCACCTTTTGCTGAGGTATGCAACCCTTAGAGGTCTCTGTTATTTATGTAAACTTCTTTAAGGACGTGTCAGAATAAGCATTTCACGATTTTTGAGCGAATGATTTCCATGGAGTAACAAGTTTGAAAGGAAGTGAATTAAAAACTTTTCCGTTCTGTAAATACCTCTTGATAAGTCTTCGTAATTGGCTCTGACCAGGGCATTTCGGAAATACCAGGAGTGGTCGGCAAACAGGTCGTTATTTACCTGTTTGAATCCTAATTTTCGCAAATATTTGATCAAGAAAATGGCTGTTGTTCTTGTGTTACCTTCTCCAAAAATGTGGATTTGCCACAAGCCAGAAATAAAGCCAGCCATGTGTTCTATGATTTCTTGTTCACTTAATCCATTGAAACTAAATTTTCTTTCTTGCTCAAAATCATATTCTAACGTTGCTTTCAAACTATCTGCACTTGCATAAAGAACAGTTTCACCATGCAATACCCATTCAATCTTTGTGATGTTATAATTTCGAATTTTTCCAGCAAACTTATAGATACCTTTAAACAATCTGCGATGAATGGACAAATATTCTGCAGGTGAAAACGCAAAGGTTTGTTCACTCAACAATTCAGCCACTCGTGCTGAAACTTTGTCTGCTTCTTCCGTACGGTCTTCGTCTTTTGTAGTTGACTGTTGTTGATAATAATGGTCAATGCGTTTTTTTACTTCCTCTATGGTTATGTTGCCTTCAATATTTTGTCTGGCTGTTTCAATAAGGTATTCCGAAGGTATTAAGCCATCTACTTGTTGCAAGCCGATAGCAGTTTTCCAGTTTTTTGCTTTCTCTGCTTTGTTTGGTTCTCCCTGAATTAAATATTCATCAAAGTTTTCCATTTTTTATTCACAAATATAGCTTTTTCCACAGGAAAACTTTGTATATATAGATGAAACGATCTATTACATTTAATATAAAAAGCCGAATAACCAGATTGGAATTTTATTTTGATATCCATATTCTATTTCATCTGATACAATGAAGGCATTTTCCATTCCTGAAATTTGCTTTTTGGATTTATCTTTCCCCCCTATTTCAAATGCATACGTATTATTCACTAAAAAATCTGTTTTTTCATGGAAACGAATGTTATGCTTATAACCGACCTGATTTGCAAAAAATGTTTCTCTAACATTCCCTCTATTGGCAGATAAGGAAGAAAGAACATACATAAAATTGGTATTTTCTAAATAAATTTTAGCTGGTTTTTGTAATCTGACACTCCCGGTAGCCTCTTTTACTAAATGGAATGTTAAACCCAGTTCTTGCAAATAAAATAAATAAGACATTAAGGTAGTTCTATGGATTTCTATTTTTTTACTTAGATTAACGATATTAGGAACAAAGGGTACAGACGCTGAAATAATGGCTAATAATTCCTTTATTTTTGGAACTAAACCTACATCAATTCCACGGAGCAGGGGAAGTTCAATCTCAAGCATCATATTTATAACTTCTTCTACTCGTTGCTCATACAAATCTAATTCTTCTCTATAATATGGGTAATATCCTTGTTTCAAATACTCTTCAAAATGAGGAAAAACTTTAATTTTAGCATTAATCAGACCTGCCCAATTTAGGTGATCTTTTAAAATAGATTCCAGTGTTAATGGTGCAAAATATATCCCAGTTTCCAGCATGATATATTCCCTAAATGAGAGTCCTTGCATGTGATATATTACGACTCTTCTGCTCAAATCAGCGGCCGAATTTAAAATTTCCAATAGCAAAGAACCAG
>Ga0114975_10001936_pt1 | contig 14367 bp, 16 predicted proteins | sample S_130626_EF_Meta_FD_87031 | JGI IMG/M metagenome (GOLD analysis project Ga0114975, IMG submission 87031) | Freshwater microbial communities from Lake Simoncouche, Canada to study carbon cycling - S_130626_EF_MetaG | ecosystem: Environmental > Aquatic > Freshwater > Lake | place: Lake...
ATAAAAAAATTAGGATAGATTGTCTTGTTTTGTTTTTTTGTTTTATTTTCTTATTTTCATATAAAAAAATCATTTATATGAAATGTAGTTTAACAAATATCCATAAAACAATATTATTATTAACAAAAACAAAATAAAACAAAACAAAATAAAACAAAACAAAACAAAACAAAACAAAACAAAACAAAATAAAACAAAACAAAACAAAACAAAATAAAACAAAACAAACTCACACAGCATCTTGTGTTTGTGTTGTCGGTGTTGTGATAGAAGCCCTTTCAACCGGACGATAACATTCTTTATCTTCTTTCTGCATTTCATAAGATTCATCCAATTCATCTTCGAACTCGCTCATCATTGTTTCAAAATCTTCTGATATTTTTTCCAAATGTTTTCGATCTTTGTCTTGTGTTTTATTACTAAACTGTTCGCTTAATATCATCAAAGCATCCATCAAGGTATACCCTTTATTTGTAAAACGTTCAACTACTGTTTCAATATTGGACATTTTCATATTTATTTCTTCTTCTTCTGCTTCATCTTCTGTTTCATAGTCATCGTCATCGTCATCGTCGTCATCTGTTGATATAGATGATTCTATATCTTCATCATCAACCAAACTTCCACGGCACATTGGACATTCTGTGTTGTTATTCATGGCTTTTGTAAGACATTTAAAGCAAAATGTATGACCGCAAGGGGTTGTGCAGTTATTTGTTTTTTTAATTTCATCAAAACATATGGGGCATGTTTCATTAATACTTTCCACCTTGCTATTCTCACTGCTATTACCTGAATTTACCGAATCGTTGGAACTCATCTTATAAATAATTACGAGAGAACTTTTTAAACAAATGAAATGATTTTGAAAATAGAATAGTATATTAAAGCATAATAATGGTAATATACTATTCATAAAAAAGTAAATCAATTTTTTGAGTTTTTTGTAGTTTTATTTTGTCGCACCTTATTTTTATTTTTTTTTAATATAATTGTTTCACCGCCGTATAATAAATAATTGATGTCACTATCAAAACGATTTCTATTTCTACGTCGTTCTCTTTCTTCCCTTTCCCTTTCTTTTTCCTTTTCCTTTTCTTTTTCTTTTTCTTTTTCCTTTTCCTTTTCCTTTTCTTGTTCTTCCCTTTCTTGTCGTTCCCTTTCTTGTCGTTCCCTTTCTTGTCGTTCCTTTTCTTGTCGTTCCTTTTCTTGTCGTTCCTTTTCTTGTCGTACCTTTTCTTCTTGTAAAATAATGTCTTCCTTAACAGTAGTTGGTTCTTTTTTATTAGCTGCCGTGTTATTTTCATTTGACGCAGAAAATATATTCATAATGCCGTCTTTTGGTAGAGAAATTACGGGAAGGTTAGGCATCATATATTTTGGTTCGATAGATGAATTGTTTTTATCGTAAAACGTAACAGTTGCTAATCCAATTGTCGTAATAAATATGCATACATAAGTGTATAAAGGTATTCCTTTTATTGGGTAATGTGCAATTGAGTTTAAAGAACCTTGAACCGGCAAATAAGAATATATTTTTGAAAAGGAATCTTGAATATTCATGATAATATATTACAAGTGATATAATATATTATTAGCGATTGATTACATTTACTTTACGAATATAATGTATTTTCTCTTTATTTGTAATCGAAAAATAATTTCATACAAATGTTATTTCTATTTAGTTAGTGTAATAAAAAATACAATTTATAGAAATCTTGTTCTAAAAATGTTTCTTGTTTATTATTTGTAAAAATAAAATCGTCATTATTTAAATTTGACATGATGTTTGGCGATGAAACCGGTTGAACAGATAGTGTTGAGGGAAATACATCATAGTTTTGATTGATTATATATATTTTTTTATGCAGATTTGTTTCATACGAAAGAAGTTTGAGAACATCCATTTTTCGATTATTTTCATGTATTTTTTGGTGTTCTCTTTTTATTAACGATTGGATCTGGTGTTCCTTATTATTATGTAATACATGAACACGATTGTCTATTCCATTATAATATGATCCTGAATAAACAGTCGTTGGTAGTTCTCTGGAACTTGCAAAAACACACAACCATTTTGTAAATAAAAAGAAAAAGAACATTTTATTTATTTTAGTTACAACTATTATACATTCACCTATTATTATGCTTATCTTATTTTAGATATGATTTGTAAATAATTTTATATTGTAGTGAAATGCAATTTGTTTCTTATTGCCCACATTTGTATTCCTTTTTCATGGAAATAAATAGTGGATGAAAGTAAAATATTGTCATTGATTGTTTCTGTTTTTTGTTGTCTATGTGAGGTGTCGTCATCCTCGTCGTCGTCATCTTCATCCTCATCGTCGTCGTCGTTGTCATCTTCATCCTCGTCCTCGTCGTCGTCATCTTCATCCTCGTCGTCATCTTCATCCTCGTCGTCGTCGTCGTCGTCGTCGTCATCGTCCCGGTGTTTGCGGTCGTCATCGTCCCGGTGTTTGCGGTCGTCCTCGTCGTCGTCGTCATCGTCCCGGTGTTTGCGGTCGTCCTCGTCGTCTCTATTGTCTTTATCCTTATGGTCATGATGTTGTTTGTCATTTTCACCTAAACCATCATCATCCGCTTTTTTACCGGATATATCCGCTTTTTGATAATTTTTCGTATTTTCAGTTTCAATATTGGGTTTTTCTAAAAGATCAATTACATCTGTATTTGCAAAACGTTGACTTATTTCTTTTCTTACTAATTCCATCTCTTTGTTTTCTTCATTTGCCTTAAAATCATTCAAATTATAATGAGCATCAACAATAAAACAAGCAAACCGTTCTAATGTTTCTGTAGTTGAGGAATCGATAGGATAGCTCGTAAATATATATGAAATACCAACGTTCTCATGATCTATAGGTTGTATATTTTCTTTTTTTTTAATATTTATATAATTACCATTTTCATCTTTTTTACATCCGTACAATTGAAACGGAAAGGGGTAATCATTGCCATTAGGTGTAGTTATTGTTTGTAATTCGGGGTTATTTCGAAAAAGAGTAAAGACGTTTGGGTCAAATTCGTTGTTTTTACATTTTTTATTATATACAATTTCATCGATAATTGCCCATTCATATTTTATTTTATTTTCTTGATCGGGAAAGATCGAGTTGTTTTTTTGTAATAAAATCGTCATATCAAAAAAGGCATAAATTAAATCTTCGTTTTCATCCTCCTTTTTATTTTCATAAAAAAAACCCTTGTATATTTTCATTATTTCACTAGAATCAATATCATGTATATTTTTGAATATTTCGGTAAAATATTTTATACACTCTGTCTCAAATTCAATATTGATTTGAGATTCATCATTATCTTTTTCGTTATAATGAGTAGGTTCATAAAGAAAATGTGGAAATGTCCATTTAAATGATTGAGATGAAAATGTCGTCATGATTGCATTTTCATTTGTTGGTTGGAATAAAAATTCTAAATGCGGATAATATTGATTATATATTTTGAGATTTTCTATTTCAATGTTCTCTTTTATTTTTGTATACGTTTCATCATGAATTCGTTTATCTTCTCCTTCAATATAACATTGATCTTTGATTCGATAAAGACATAAAAATACACGTTTTTTGTTTAATGAACCAATTGAATCAAATGATCGATGTAAAATACTTTCTTCCGGTGAATCGTCGGGTGATATATAAATATATTCTATATTATTCGACTCTTCTAAAATATCATCGGTGTTATTTTGTTTTGATTCTTGATTGGATGAATTCATTGAAAAGTGAGATATATATAGATGTTGATTTTTTATCTCTTATTGCAATCGAATTCGATGTTATTACGACCCATTTTTGATATTGGTGGTTAGTGTATATTCTTCATATGTTCTCATTTATGATTTCATAAAAAATAATGATGGTTTGTATGAAAATGCGTTTGTCTCCTTATGAAGAACCATACACATCGCCTATATTTGTTTGATTCCCGCCGCGGGTTGAAAGTTGTTGCTGTTGTACAGGTGTCATACATATATATCCTTGTGAATTACTGTAAGGAGATGCGGCACAAGACAAACTGCCTTTTTCTAAAGAATATGTGTCCAATACAACGTCATTGTTTAGTTTCGATGCGGTAATAGTGTCCATCCCTGAAAATGATTCTTTTGATGTATTTGTATTTCCCGGTTTAGAACTCGACAAACCGGATGTAGGATTCAAAGCATTTTTTATATTTGTACAAACACCGGTCATTGCTGCTGATAAAGTGTTGTCATCACAAAAACTGGAGATTGTTTCTGCATCCATAGACGATATAGAAACACCGGACAAACTGGTTGCGGAAGATGTTGGTTTAACGTTATCCCTGTTTGAATCGCTGGTTAAATCATTTTTATTTGTGTTAGAGGTAGTATTGGATGGGGGGAGTGATGATGCCATGTCTGTAGCGCCTTCATATGCATGATACGGATTTGATTTTGAATAAGGAATAACACTACAAGTATTCATTAAAGAAACAACGATGGCAATAAACAAAATTCCAATTAATGTCAATATTTCATTTGTTGTCATCATACTATTTTTATTATATAAATATATTATAAAATATATTCAGCTAAACAAAATAAAATATAAATTTGGCTAAACAGAACATATAATAATACACAGAAATAACTTATTGACTATTTTCTGCTCTTTTTAATTGGGTCTAATATTATGCAAAAATATGCAAAAATATGCAAAAATATGCAAAAACATGCAAAAACATGCAAAAACATGCAAAAACATGCAAAAACATGCAAAACCAATAAAATCCATATAAAATCTACACAAACATTATATAAAGGTAATTTATTGGACAATTCTATAATGGACGAAAAAATAACAATTGAGGACCGGATCAATTTGAAGAAACTAATGGAAAACAACACTGATTATGAAGATAATACTAACCAAATAAGAACTGTAAAACACAGTGAAAAAATAAGGGATGATGTTCGTAAAATAAATTATATTAAAAATAATCATCATCTTTTGAAAGAAACGGACCCAGTAAAATATCATGAACTATTTGAAGTTGAATGTGGTTTTTTATTTAATAATTACACAGACATCTTTAATCGTTTGATTAAAGATGAAATTGATTTGACCATTATGACCCAACTGGTCACTGTTTTAAAAATGATTGAAGATGAAAAAATAAATCAAGAAGAAGGTTCTATTATGGTGGGTAAAATTTTAAAGAACTTGTATATTGATTCGGCTATAAAACGTAGTGAAAATATTGATAAGGAACATGCTTTAAATAAAGAAGCGAATGAACCAATTAAAGAAATAATTAATATCACGTGGAAAGAATTTAAACTTTTACAAAAAGAGAACACGACATCATCAATAGCCGCCGGTTCTAATGTAAAACAAAATAATAAATATAAAAAAAAACACAAGAAATCATAACATAAAAACACAAGAAATCATAACATGAAAACACAAGAAATCATAACATGAAAACACAAGAAATCATAACATGAAAACCATATAAATATAATATGAATATTATTAACAAATCATCTATGGAAAGAGAACCATTGTTTGATATTGTCATTCCACTTGGTCCAAATGACAATAGTAGAATAAATGAGACAATTCAAAATAATAAACAAAATATCATTGGATACAGAAATATATATTTAATTGTATTTGACCCAACTATTTCTTTGGAAGGATGTATAACAATAAACGAAACCATTTTTCCTTTTTCAAAATCTACTATTGAAAACTATTTAGGGGAAACTCCACGTGTTGGTTGGTATTTACAACAATTGCTAAAATTATATGCTGGAACAGTTATTGATGGTATTTTGGAGAATTATTTGGTCATTGATGCGGACACCGCCTTTTTAAAACCAACCACCTTTTTTGAAAACAAGCGCCCCTTGTATAATACCGGCGATGAATATCACGACCCTTATTTTAAACACATGGAACGTTTACATCCTTCTCTAAAAAAAAGTAATTTAAATTCGGGTATTTGTCATCATATGATGTTTCAACGATCAAAATTAATAGATTTATTTCATTTAGTTGAATCGCATCATTCATCCATGCCTTTTTACAGAGTATTTTTGAAATCGATTGATTGGAATGAACGGTTTAGTGCGGGGGCAGCAGAATATGAAATATATTTTACTTATTTGCATTTATATCATCCAACTTCTTTTTATATTCGCCCTTTATTATGGTGGCAAAATACTTATAATATTACGTTTGATACAAATGCAAGTTATGATTATATTTCTAAGCATTGGTATAAATAATTTTTTATTGTGAAATACAAAATTATTTTTACGTTTTTTTATTACTACACTGCCTTTTGGAAAATGGTTTGTTATTGTTTATTGTTTTCATACAAAACGACTGCATTTTGTATGAAAAAAATGGGATCAATTATTTCATGATGGTATTTTGAAATGATATGGCTTATTTAACTCATCCTCAGAAACTGGAGGAAGGTCATTTATATAACTTACCGGATTAGCTACCGAATTAGCTACCGAATTATCAGATTCTTCCTGATCTTGTAAAACAGATGCTTTTTTATTATTATTTGCAAGGTCAAAAATATGCGTTGTAATTTCATTATTGGCAAGGTCAAAAATATGCGTTGTAATTTCATTATTGGCAAGGTTAAAAATATGCGTTGTAATATATTCGGATGCTTTTACAACATGTACGACCGGTTTGGATGCTTTTACAACATGAATGGTTGGGTTTATTACTGCAGAATATGTCCATATTTCTAAATTAATTGTATTGTTAATTATTAATTTATTTGGATCATAAAAATAAATATTTGAATATTTTGATTTTAATCCAGTTTGTATATTATCCGAGACATCTATCTTAAAGATAATATAATATTCATTGATAAGAATATTCTTTTTAACATGATCATTGTATTTATTAATTAACTCGCTATAATTATCGATTGTGTCTCTACTGTAATTTTCATTATTTATTAATAATTCTAGTTTTTTTAATTTAGTTTTTTGAGATTGATATTTCATACTATTTCTAAAATATTTAATAAAGAAATCAAAATCGTTTTGGAAATCATATAAATAGTAAAAATTTTTATATTCATCGATTTTATCTAAATAAAAATCATAATAAACCTTATTAGTATCCTCATCATACTTATCAAACACGTTAAATTGTTTATTAAAATTATATATAATTATCTTTTTAGAATCACTATCATAATTATCATTTATTCTTTTCATAATATTATTATTCGTGTCATGATAAAGATATTCTGAAAAGACGATGGTTATATCGAGTTCTGTTTGATTTTTAAATTTTTCAAATTTATATTGATTGATCGCATGTATGTTATTATTTGTGTTATTAGTTCGTATTTCAGGTGAAATATAATCATGAAATATTTTTGCAAGAATAATTTGTTCTTTTTTGTTAAAAGTTTCCAGGCTTTCTGTTGATTCGTTTGTCAATGTTGAAGCATCAACAGGTGTAGTCGATGTGATGACGGCGGGTTTGATCACGGTTGTGGTGGGTGCAACTTTCGTGGATGTGATGCCGGATGGGGATTTAACTCCGGTTTTGATCCCGGTTTCGGTGGATGCTCCTGTCGTGGATGTGATGCCGGATGGGGATGCAACTTTCGTGGATGTGATGCCGGCTGTGGATGCTCCTGTCGTGGATGTGATGCCGGTTGGGGATTTAACTCCGGGTTTGATCACCGTCGTAAGTGGGGTAGAATTTATCGGATATGGACCATAATTATTTATGTATTCTTTAGTTATATTATAAAGATCTATCGTAGTAAATGTATACCATACCGGAAAAATAAAATCAAAAAGCAAATCTTCGGTATGAAATTTAAAATCTTCTTGTTTATAGATACTTAATTCTGAATGGTCAAGGAGTCTACTATTCTTAAACTTATTTTGTGTTCTTATAATATTGGCATAATTTCGTCTTTTTTCTTCATTGTTAATATCTAAACATTTGATGGTTAAATTAATATAAAACCTAGGTATATCAACAACTCCTTTTATTTCCCTAAAAATATTTATTATAACATTGTTCAAACATTCATAATCTTCAACACCACACTTGTCATGTGCATTATTTTTATCAAGTATATTCTTAATTTCATTTTTTTTTTCTATTTTTAATAAATCTATAATATTATTATAATATACATTTATTAGAACAATGTTTGTTAATTTTAAATTTGTATAATCATTTATAACAAATGCTACATTATTTGCATTATCATCCATAATAAAGACAAATATAATTAATATATCGTATGATTTTATTTTCATAAAAATATCTTTATTGTTTCATTGCTCTTTATCAGATCCTTTCTTTTTATACAAAACAAATTCATAAAAAAAACTACACGGGAATATTAAAATAACGTTTACGGTATTTTTCCATCATTTCATCCGGAATGCGTTTATCACTTCTAAACAGTTTTATTTTAGGCATGTTTTCAATTTTATAAATTGAAACATGTTGATTTTGCAATTTGCGAAATTGCATTTTATAATTTCGTTTTTTCGTTTTTTTTGGTCCTCTTCGTTTTTTTAAAGAGTCAATCTCAACTAAAGAATTGGTTAGTAATGTAATAATAAAAAATAAAGAATACATTCCACACTCGGTGTCTTGATATTGATGAGAAGATGGATGATTTTTCAAGAAATGTAATTCAATACCAATAACAGACGCTTGTTCAACAATTCGATCTTTTAATTTTGAAATTTCGTCCGGTATATCATCCCCGGTGCTGTCAAAAAAAAAGATAAAATGATCATCTATATCTAAAAACATGGATACCCAATGAGAACCGTCTTGCGTATGTTTGTCTAAATTAAATACAAATCCAATTTTGCGTTTGCCTTTTCTTAAAAGTGGCTCTAATTTAAATTGGCACAACTCATCACTGACACATTTGCCATATTTTTGTTTGGGTTTTTTATCAAAATCAATGGGAGACGGTTCAAAATATTTAAACTCTGGATATGTTTTCTCGTATTGTTTCAATACCTTTGAAATATCATGATTTGATAACCATTCATTGGGATTGTCTTTCCATTCCATGGGAGCATCCGGTGCAAATAATATTTCATCAATTTTATTTCTCATATTATTGTCTTTGATGGTTTTTAACCAACAATCTTCTGGTTGATTAGAACAAGATGTTATTTTTGTTTTTAATTCTTTCCATAATTCAACTGGTGAATTTGTGGTTATTTTATCATTTGGATGTGTATTATTGTAATGATATTGGATATGTTTTAATGTCTCATGTGTATAACAAGTTTCTGTGTGAATTTTCGTTTTTTCTACAAAAGGCGAACAAGACATTGATTTTTTAATAGTATCCGGGTTAATCGAGCGCGCGTGTTTTTTTTTGTGTGTTTTCTTTTTGTTCCCTATTGTCATTGTAATCATATATTATATTGAAATATATAAGTTTTTACAAAAATAGACCTTGCCCATAATTTCATACAAACACACATTTTTGTATGAAAATAAACGATAAAACTATGCAGTCAACCAAAGCAATTTCACAAAAATATGATATTTTATTTGTATGATATGTGAATTACAATATGTCAGTAAGTACTTGAATCTGTTCATCCGTCAATGTTTCGGGAAAATCGACATCAAATTCAATGATTAAATTGCCAATGTTTTGTTCTCGCATCATTCCCATTTTAGGAATAATTTTACGAAATTTGGGTTTAATGATTGTTTTTCCCGTCATATTATTCATACACAATGTCTTTCCATTAAGATGACTAATTTCAAATGCAAATCCGCAAAGGGATTCTTTTAATGTTATTGTTTTTTTATATAGTAAATCCATTCCACTTCGAAGAAATGGGGAATTATTTTCAACGTGAACGGTTATTTTAATATCGCCTTTTAGTTGGTCATTAATAACGTGTCCTTTATCTTGTAATAAAACGATTTCTCCGTCATCGACGCCTGGGGGAATATTTATATAAATAATTTCTTTTTCAATTATTTTTGTCGACAATTCCGGACGCATTATTTCACGTTCTATTTCGATTGGTACTGTAATTCCATTGTATGAATTTGTAATATTTATATAAACACTTTTGATAATGGCAACTGGTTTTTGAAATACAGGAATCCCGTTGTGAAATATACGAATGTTTGGACCGGGGCCCATTCCGTGCATCCCGTGCATTCCGGGCATCCCCCCCATCCCACCAAAAATCATGTTGAAAATATCATTCATTTCATTTTGATTGTCCATGCCGGCCATTGAATTCATATGTGCAAAATGTGCGCCTGGTGGAAATCCCATTCCTGGAAACCCGCCCCCGCCGCTAAATCCTCCGGATAATTCCATATCATGCATTTTTCTTTTTTCGGGATCACTTAACACCTCATATGCATCACTAATTTGTTGGAATTTTTGAGTTGATTCCGCGCTTCCGTTATTGCGGTCCGGGTGATTTGCGAGAGATAAACTTCGATATGATTGTTTGATGTCCTTTGGGGACGCATCTTTTGAAATGCCTAAAACATCATAAAAATTTATTGTCATTAATATATTCTTTTTATTTAGCGTTTATATATTTTTGGTTTATTTTACGGATAAAAACATGAAAACAAAAGAGAAAATAGAAACAAAACAAAACATAGAAACAAAAGAGAACATAGAAACAAAAGAGAACATAGAAACAAAAGAGAACATAGAAACAAAAGAGAACATAGAAACAAAAGAAAAAATGAAAACAAAAGAGAACATAGAAACAAAAGAGAACATAGAAACAAAAGAGAACATAGAAACAAAAGAAAAAATAAAAACAAAACAAAACATAGAAACAAAAAAAGGTAAATATAAATAAAATGTCTTTTATTTCAAAATACAAACCGTATTCAATAGACGATTTTTTTCATGATCCGAAACTATTGTCAATCGTAAAAACACTTCATGAAATCGATGATCTCAATATTTTATTTGTTGGAAATACAGGATCTGGTAAAACAGTTTTATTATATTGTATGATCCGGTATTATTATGATTTAAAACCAAACGACTCGATTACAGAAAACAACATATTATTCATTAACAATTTGAAAGAACAAGGTATTAATTTTTATCGTGGAGAAATGAAAACATTTTGTCAATCAAAATGCACGTTACATGGGAAAAAGAAAATGGTGATAATTGACGACATAGACACAATTAATGAACAAAGCCAACAAGTGTTTCGAAATTATATTGACAAATACAAAAACAATGTCCATTTTATAATGGTCTCGACCAATATCCAAAAAGTGATTGAAACAATTCAATCCAGAATACACATATTAAAAATTCCATCTATTAAAAAAGAGAACATGGAACAAATTCAACAAAAAATCATCGAAAAGGAATCATTGGAAATAACAAAGGATGCACAAAAACATATTATTTACATATCAAATTATTCTATTCGTAAAGTCATTAATAATTTAGAGAAAATATTTATTTATGGGAAAAAAGTGGATTTAGAACTTTGTAAAAAACTGTGTTCTGATTTTTCTTTTCTTTTGTTTGAAATATATTTTGAAAATTTAAAAAAGGGTGAATTAAAGAATGCCATTCAAATATTGTATAAAATATACGATTATGGTTATTCTGTCATTGATATTTTAGACTTTTTATTTATGTTTGTAAAATTGACACCTTTATTGAACGAAGATCAAAAATATCAAATTATTCCTCATTTGTGTAAATACATTACTATTTTTCATAATATTCACGAAGATGTCATTGAATTGGCTTTATTCACAAATAATATATCCGGTGTTTTTTCTAAAGTATAGATTTTGTCTTTTTGTTTTTTGTTTTTTTGTTGAGGATGAACGAAAATATCGTCTTTTATTTTGTAATATAATATAAAAATAATATATATGTCATCACAAATATTTAGGTGTGATATTCCTCCCGAATTTTTATATAAATTATTAGACGAGATTTGCTTTAAAACAGAACAATATTATGTCATTGATTATAATGCGTATCGTAAAATGTTGTTTTATGAATTGCATCATTCTTTTTTAGAGAGTTTAAAAGAATATTATCATGCATCGAAACAATTTTATGCGACCCGTGAATTCACATACAAATCATTCACGAATATAATTCGTCATATTTGTAAAAATGCCAACATCATGTTCTCAAGCAAAATGAAATATAATGAATCGAAATATGTGATTTATTATTATATTTTTAGACAGACAGAATAAAATGTGATATATATAATATATATATATGGATTATAAAACATTAATTCGCAGTACAGCTGAACAAACAGTAAATAGAATAATAAATAATGCAGTGAACCCCAAAAAAACAGTATCCGGGTCATACAATAGAAAACCAGATATTAACAGCGAAAAATCACATGCAATAATTCATATGGGTGGGCATGTTAAAAGACACAAACAAAAAATACGAAAACACCAAGAAAAACACCAAGAAAAACACCAAGAAAAACTACTAAAAACACAACCAATAAGACCACCAAGAGTAAAAAATAGTGAAATATCAAGACAACAAACTATAGGGGCGCGAGATATTATATAGTAGAATTATATCCAACATATAATATATATGTTTGAAAACACAAACCCTTATTACATTCTATTTGCATTGAGCATCATTTTTGTGAGTGGTTATTTTGCCGATAAAATAAAGGACCGTCTTGCTCCTTCACAAACAGATGAATATAAAATGGTTCAAAAATATTTGCTAAATGATTCGCCATTATATGGACATAATAAACCAAAATTATGGATTCATACAAAATATGAATATAATGCCCGTCATTGGGAAAGTTTTCATTCACGTTCTTCTATGAATGTAAATCAACCCTATTTACATCTCACCATTAAAAGCATCATTAATTATTGTGGCGACGATTTTAATATTTGTTTGATTGACGACGAAACATTTAGTAAATTAATCCCTTCGTGGGATATAGATTTAAAAAAAGTGGAAGAACCAATGAAAGATCGCATTCGAAACCAAGGATTAATGTCGTTGCTTTATTACTATGGGGGAATGATTGTTCCAAATTCATTTTTATGCATGTCCCCCTTGAAAACATTGTATGATGAAACAATTGAAAAAAACAAAGTGTTTGTTTGTGAAAGTATCAATCGCACCTTGAATATGAGTTTAGAAAAAAATGCTGGTTGTTTTATTCCAAACATTACATTTATGGGTTCTCCTAAAAATAACGTGGAAATCAAAAATTTGATTGAATATATGAAAATGAAAAACAAACAAAATCATTTCACGAACGAACCAGAATATTTAGGCGATATTCAACGATACCTTCAAACACAGCTTGATAAGAATACATTTGTATTAATTGATGGGGATTTGATTGGAATAAAAACGAAAAACAAACGAAAACCAATTTTAATAGAGGATTTATTTGGAGACAATTTTATTGATTTAGCAACAAATCCCTATGGGATTTATATTCCGGATAATGATATTTTATCACGCATTAAATACCAATGGTTTTCTGTCATGACAACAGAAGAAATTCTTAAAAATAATTTTATTTTGTCGAAATACATGAAATCATCGGTGGTTGATAGTTTGCAAAAAAAGACGATCACTTCAAATTCGGTCGCTACAAATGTGGAGGGATCTATTTAGACATTTATAAATAAATATACGATTTCATACAAAACAAAATAGTTTGTATGAAATAAACAGGAGAACAGAGACAATTTATTTTACATGTTTGTTTTTTTTATGCGTTTTTCTTTGTTTTTTTTTTGACCCGCCATTTGTTCCGGATGGGGTTACGGATGAAGTCTCGGATAAAGTATCGGATGGGGGGGTATCGGATGAAGTCTCGGATAAAGTATCGGATGGGGGGGTATTGGATGAAGTCTCAAATGAAGTCTCGGATGGGGGTAAGGAGTTATCAGTCCCATCAGTCCCACCCCCCTTTTTACGCGGTGTCTTTTTTACATACCCAAATTTGCCTTTTTTGGCAAAATATCCATATTTTTCCAACCGTTTTTCCTTTTTAGACGAATTATGTTTTTTTAAAGAAACAATTCGATGATGTTTATTCATTGTCAAACGAGGTTTTGTTAAACCACCGGGTGTTTTATAGGCAGTTCCATTCCAAACTTGAACACGAGAACCAAACAATTCCGGAAATTTTTTACATTTTATATGATACTTTCCGTCGCTATGTCTATGTGGTCGTCTTGTCATAATATTATATATTTAACAAAGATATAATATTACATCTGTTTTTACAAAACAATTATAAAAGTCATTGTCTGCATTTATTAT
>Ga0114975_10001944_pt1 | contig 14357 bp, 5 predicted proteins | sample S_130626_EF_Meta_FD_87031 | JGI IMG/M metagenome (GOLD analysis project Ga0114975, IMG submission 87031) | Freshwater microbial communities from Lake Simoncouche, Canada to study carbon cycling - S_130626_EF_MetaG | ecosystem: Environmental > Aquatic > Freshwater > Lake | place: Lake...
CGGACACAACTCCACCTGTTGTAATATTACCACCAGAAACATTACCTGTCGCAGATACCAAACCACCTGTAGTTAAATTACCACCGGACACATTACCAGTTGCGGACACAACTCCACCGGTAGTTAAATTCCCCGCAGATATGTTACCTGTTGCAGTAACTACATTACTTGTTTTATTGAATGTAAATGCAGTACTTGTATTGGCATTACCATCATCATTAAACACAACCCCTGTATTAGAACCAGGAATAACAATGTTACCGCTAATGTTACCTACAACATTACCAATGAAGTTTGCTGCTGAAATATTTCCAGTTGCAGTAATAGTACCATTACCACTAGAATTAAATGTTACATTAGCAGTACCATTACCTACAACTAAACCAGTTAATGTTCCAACTGATGTAATATTTGGCTGATTTGCTGTAGTTAATACACCTGTAACAAAGTTAGCAGTTAGTAAGTTACCAGCATTAACATTTGTACCGGCAATATTGCCAGTAACTGTTAATATATTGGTAGCTTTATCAAACGTAAAGTTTGATACACCACCAAATTCACCAGCATCATTGAACTGAACTTGAGTATTAGAGCCACCTGGGATACCACCGATATCCCATGCCGTACCATTCGCATACAGTAAGTTATTTGTTAAGACGTTCCCCGCAGAAATATTTGCGGTAAACGTACCATTAGTGGATGTTATGTCCCCGTTAGCTAATATAATATTTGCGGGTACTTCACCTACAGAGAAGCCTGCTACTGAGTTTAGTGCTTTAATTGCCATTTTGTTGTGTCCTTATAAATGTATTTATCTTTTTCCTAATTAGGTACTGGTTGATTAGACCAAATACTTAGATATTAGCATGTTGTATTCCGTCAAATTAGACGAGTCCGGAGTAACTACCAACTCTAATGTTGGGGTTGGGCCACTCCCATTGTACACTACACTAAAACTTCCTACTCCACCGTTAATATATAAACCACCATATTCGTTGAACGCTACTGTTGTACCTAATATAGCCGCTGATATCTTACATGTTTGTCTTGTACTACCTGTTGCATCTGTTGCAATAATCGTAAAATCAATTGCTGACAAGTCTGCAGCCGTATAAGACCACAATACTTGATTATTAGATGTACTTGCTGTTGTAGCAAAATACACTGAGGTTGAATAGAACGCATAGATCCCATAACCCATTTGAAACGTATTTGCTACTAAATGTCCAGATACATCTAAACTTGTTAGTGTACCTGTACTTGTTATATTTGGTTGAGCATTGGTTGTTAGTGTACCTGTGATATAATTAGCACTTACTAAATTACCACCAGTAATACTACCACCTGCTCCTGATCCTGCATTGATGTTACCTGTACTTACATTACCAGTTACAGCCAAAGTTGTTAATGTTCCTACACTTGTTATATTAGGTTGTGCATTAGTTGTTAGTGTACCAGTTAATAAATTAGCCCCAATAGTACCAGTATTAGCATATACATTGCCACTGAGCGTATTACCTGTTACTGTTAAACTTGTTAATGTTCCAACGCTAGTTATGTTAGGTTGTGCGTTTGTATATACTGTACCAGCAACTAACGCATTACCCACTTGACCAGAGACATTACCGCCTGCTACACTATTGGCAGTTGTAGCAAATGTCGCTAAGTTAGCTGTTCCGTATAGATTACCGATAAAGTAATTAGCTGTTGCGGCATTGCCTAAATTAGCATTAGTTGCAACTAAATTTCCATTAATATTTAATGTTCCATCAACATTAACCCCTGTACCAGTTACAATTACAATATTTGCATTACCGGCGCTAGATATATTAACATTTCCATTTGCAATCGGTATGCTTATATTACTATTACCATTACTAATACCGGTACCAGTTGGAATAGCTGCCCAAGATAATGTACCCGAGCCGTTTGTTTGCAAATAATAACCACTAGTTCCACCAGTAATAGTCACATTGCCTACTGGACCTAAGTTACTTGTACCTGAAACAGTTATACTAGTTAATGTACCAACACTTGTTATATTTGGTTGTGCATTAGTTGTTAGTGTGCCAGTAAAATAATTAGCACTTATTAAGTTAGCTCCGGTGATATTACCACCAGTTCCTACACCTGCACTAATATTACCTGTACTAATATTACCTGCACTTAAATTACCAGTAACAGCCAAACTTGTTAATGTACCAGTACTTGTTATGTTTGGTTGTGAATTAGTTGTTAATGTACCAGTTAATAAACTTGCACCAACTGTACCGGTATTGGCATATACATTACCACTAACTGTATTACCGGTAACCGTTAAACTTGTTAATGTTCCTGTACTTGTTATATTTGGTTGTGCATTGGTATATACTGTACCGGATACTAAACTATTACCCACTTGTCCGGATACATTAGCACCTGCTACGCTATTAGCTGTTGTTGCATAAGTAGCTAGATTAGCTGTTCCGTATAAATTACCAACAAAGTAATTAGCCGTTGCACTGTTGCCTAAATTAGCATTGGTTGCAACTAAGTTTCCAGTAACATTTAATGTTCCAGCAACATTAACACCGGTACCGGTAACAGTTAATATATTAGCATTACCACCAACTGATAGTGTGATATTTCCATTTATAACTGGAATATTTACGTTACTTGTACCATTACTAATACCTGTACCTGTCGGGACAGATGCCCAAGTTAATGTGCCTGAGCCATTTGTTTGTAGATAATATCCACTAGTTCCACCTGTAATAGTTACATTGGCAATCGGACCTAAGTTACTTGTACCAGATACATTTAGTGCAGTTAATGTACCGGTACTTGTTATATTTGGTTGTGCATTAGTTGTTAGTGTACCAGCAAAATAATTAGCACTTATTAAGTTAGCTCCAGTGATATCACCACCAGCACCACCGGTTGTAATATTACCTGCACTTAAATTACCAGTAACGACCAAACTTGTCAATGTACCAACACTTGTTATGTTAGGTTGTGCATTCGTATAGACTGTGCCGGCTACTAATGCGTTGGCTACTTGACCAGAAATATTACCACCTGCAACTGCTGTCAACCCAGATCCATTACCAGTAAATACTCCTGTATTCGCTGTAATATTTGCGGCAGTTATGTTACCATTAACATTTAATCCTGTGAGTGTACCAACCGATGTAACGTTTGGTTGTGCATTCGTAGTTAATGTACCAGTTAATAAATTAGCACCAATTGTGCCACTATTAGCATAAACATTACCACTTGTAGTATTACCTGTTACTGCTAAACTAGTTAGTGTACCAACACTTGTTAATGATGATGTGACAATAGATGATGCAAGTGTTGTACCAGTTAAGTTAGCGGCATTGGCTGTTATTGCTGTATTAGCGGATACAGTTAATTGACCTTGACTATTAACTGTAAACGTTGCAACTCTATCACCATTACCATACGATCCAGTAGTTACTGTTGTGTTAGAAATACTAAATGTAGTACCGGTTAATGTTAATCCAGTACCAGCATCATACACTTGTGAAGTAGTGAATACACTAAAAGTAATATTTGACGTACCAAATGTAATAGTGCCTGCAGGTGCACTTACAATAAATCCAACACCTTCGTTAACAATACCGCCGGTTGTAAAGAAGAAATCATTTATACTTAATTGTTCTGTACTATCCGGTCCATATTCATCAGCATCAGTAGCACGTACAATAGCAGTTGTGTTAGCATATGTGTAAACGCCATTCCATGTAGCATTTGCCTCGTTCTTAACTAAAATACGAGTACCAATAGTTTGAACATTTGCACCGTCAATATTTAGATATGTACCAGTTGTACTAATATATGCACCAATACCATTACTAGCTCCATTAGGTGAATTATATGCTGTTGTGCCACCTGTTGCAATTGCTAGAGTAGTGGTAGTTGCCGCTAATACTGGTTGGTGATAACTAATACCACTTGATACCATTGTATCAACATATGCTTTAGATGCCGCATCTGTGCTGAGATTTGGATAACCAACGTTGTTTATCCAATTCGTATTTAAATTAACATTGCCACTGAATGATCCTGTACCAGTAGCAATAAAGTTATTTGTACCCAAGTTACCTGTATTAGCATTACCGGATACATTTAAACTAGTTAGTGTACCAACTGATGTAATGTTTGCTTGACCCGCTACCGTAACATTGCCTGCATAGTTTGCAAAGTTAGCAGTTACTGCGCTAGTGACATTGCCAGTTATGTTGCTGCCTTGAATATTGCTTAGATTATTGCCTGAACCACTGAAATAATTAGCTATTACTAGATTGCCTAAATTAGCATTACCGCTAGATAAGTTACCAGTAACTGATAAGCTGGTTAATGTACCAACACTTGTAATATTAGGTTGAGCATTTGTTGTTAATGTACCCGTAAATGTATTAGCAGATACATTATTTGCACCTGTTATATTACCACCGGATCCTGTTGTACTGATGTTGCCAAAAGTACCATTACCAGTAGCTACAACTACTCCAGTAGTCGTTAAGTTACCACCGGCAACATTACCTGTTACAGTTAAGCTTGTTAACGTACCAACACTTGTAATGTTTGGTTGACTATTTACTGTTACGTTGCCTGCGTAGTTTGCAAAGTTAGCAGTTACGGCTGTAGTTACATTACCAGTAACGTTACTTCCCTGAATGTTGCTTAAATTATTGCCACTTCCAATAAAGTAATTAGCAGTAACCGCATTGCCTAAGTTAGCATTACCGGCAGCTAAATTACCTGTTATATCTAAACTTGTTAATGTACCAACACTGGTAATATTTGGCTGACTATTTACAGTAATAATACCCGCAAAGTTTGCAAAGTTAGCAGTAACAGCACTTGTTACATTGCCAGTTACATTACTACCTTGGATGTTACTTAAGTTATTACCAGAACCACTGAAGTAATTAGCTATTACTAGATTGCCTAAGTTAGCGTTGCCGGCTGACAAGTTACCAGTTATATCTAAACTTGTTAATGTACCAACACTTGTGATGTTTGGTTGACTATTTTCTGTAACATTACCAGCGTAGTTTGCAAAATTAGCAGTAACAGCACTTGTGACATTGCCCGTTACATTACTACCCTGAATGTTACTTAAGTTATTACCACTTCCAATAAAGAAGTTAGCTGTTGCCGCATTACCTAAGTTAGCATTGCCTGCAGTTAAGTTTCCTGTTATATCTAAACTTGTTAGTGTACCAACACTTGTTATGTTTGGTTGACTGTTTACAGTAACATTACCTGCATAATTTGCAAAATTAGCAGTTATCGCACTTGTTACGTTTCCAGTTATGTTACTACCCTGAATGTTGCTTAGTAAGTTACCCGAACCACTAAAGTAGTTAGCAATAACTAAGTTACCTAAATTAGCATTGCCGGCAGTTAAGTTACCAGTTATATCTAAACTTATTAGTGTGCCAACACTTGTGATATTTGGTTGAGCACTTGCAGTTACTGTACCTGCTGTTACGGAATTACCGGCAGCTACATTAGTTAGTAATCCACCGTCACCTGAGAAGAAATTAGCAGTAACCAAGTTACCTAAATTAGCATTTAATGATAGTAAGTTACCATTAATATTTGCATTTGATGCTATCAGGTTACCACTAAATGTATTAGCTGATACTACGTTTGCACCAGTGATATTTCCACTAGCGCCAGTTGTTGATATGTTACCAAAAGATCCGTTGCCTGATACTGCTAAACTTGTTAGTGTACCGACACTTGTAATGTTTGACTGTGCGGCTACAGTAACGTTACCTGCATAATTTGCAAAGTTAGCAGTAATAGCACTTGTTACGTTACCTACTACATTTGCACCAGTGATATTACTTAATAGTCCACCGTCACCCGAGAAGAAGTTAGCAGTAACCAAATTACCTAAGTTTGCGTTACCACCGGTAATATTACCAGTAACATCTAAACTAATTAATGTACCAACACTGGTGATATTTGGTTGAGCATTAGCAGTAACTGTACCGGCTGTTACAGCATTACCGGCAGCTACTCCGGTTAATTGACTACCATTACCAATAAAGAAACTTGCTGTAATATTAGCATTACTTGTTAATGATGAGCTTGCCTGAACAATTCCAGTACCATTTGGTGTTAATATTATGTTACCATTAGCAGATGTACTAGTAATTGTCGTGCCATTAATATTTAAATTACCAATATTAGTATTGCTTGGTAAGTTAGTTACACCCACTAAACCTATATATCTATATCCTACAATGTATAGTACCTTACCAGAAGTCAATACTGCCGGTATTGTTTCTCCAATAAAGTTTAATACACCTGATTGGTAGTTATAATAATATTGTCCTGTACCACCTGAACCGTCAGCAAAGATTTGTGTACCAGTACTTGTTGGGTTAGCAACACCCGGACTATCTACCCAAACTTGTACGTTGTATGTTGCACCAAATTCTGATGGGATCCAATAGGTTAAATTAGTTTTCCAAGTAGGATAAATGCCACCAATTGGAACAGTTGTGTTATCTGCTACTGTTTGTACTGCACTTGCGCCGGTGTATGCTTGAACGACTCCGGCTAATGCTGCCGCAGTAGCAGGGATTTGGTCAGATTGTGTCCATTGTGTATCACCACGAATTAGTAATGGGCTAGGAATACTCTCGTTACTTGGACTCTTGTTAGTAGCCGTATCGGTTTTAGTAACACCGAATGCTTCTTTGTATAATAGGTCAACAATTTGTGCTTGTGATACGGCCATAATTAGTTACTCGCAGTTTGTAATGATAGAGCGGTCACTGATTGCCCACTAGTCAGCTTAATTCGTATGTATATTTCGTTTGTACTAGTGCTAGAACTACTTACTGTACCAAATGTTGCTGTTACTGATTTGTTTGTTTGTGAACTATTCAACGGTGCTACACCTCCTAATGCACAACCATCAGATCCGTTACCCGGTGCATTCACTCCCGGTATACCTGCTCCTGCATATGCTGTACTCATACTCAACCATCCATTTGCACTACTAGTAGAGTCAATAGTACTACCCGGTAATGCTACCCATAAACCTGCAATATTTCCTGACCATTTAACGTCAAACTTAGAAACAGATGTTCTAATAATCTTAAATGTAAAGTACTGTGCCGCAGTGCGTCCGGAACTTAAATTAGGGCCGGCTGGTAAATAACCAGTACTATAATTTGTTTGGTCATGTTTTAATATATTAGCAACAACAGTACTATCGTATGTTTGCAACGTACTTGACTGACTATTAAATGCCGCTTCACTTCCAGTGAATACAGGAGTATCCGTACTACCTGGATTAATTATCCTAAATGCTAAACCACTACCGCTACCGATAGTTGACCCAACATACACGTTTGCTTCTTCAATCACAGCCGCAGAGCTTACGGTTCCTGTTTTATATAATACATTTGCTGCCAATGTTGATGTAAACGCTTGAGTAGCCGAGTTATAACTATTATTTGATGATAATGAAGGGCCTGTACTACTTGCACCAAATCCTGATATAATAGTTGAAGTAGTTGATACTGCGGCATTACCTGAACTTACATATAGGTTCTGTGCTAATGGCGTAGTAACTCCGGCTGCTGAATATGTGACACTACTAGGGGTACCAAATGCACCACCTGACGTACCTGTCACAAAACTATCACTTGTCGGATACATATTACCGCTTAATTTATTAACATTTGCAGTCAATGTGAATATGTTTGTATTGTTATAATGTGGAACTGTACTTGAATAGGTATAGCTTGGTGATCCAGGAGGAGATATTGTTAATGAACTGAATGCAGGAGTACCTGGGTTGCTGGAGTCATAGAACCAAGAATTTGTGTTCGTATTACTTGTTGCGCTATCCGCAATGAATACTTCATTCCAACCTTCTGTTACTGTACCAGCGGCTCTTGTTGAGAATACACTCCAAAAGCCTGCGGCTATATTTGCATTAGCAACATTATAATCATAGTTATTAAATATAACCAAATTACTATAAGTTCCATTACCGTCAAGAGCGGTTGTTAATGTTCTACTACCTGCATTACTACCATTTAAGTATGCAGTAATAGTACCAGTATCGCCCGGACCTGCTACAGTAATATTACCAGTAGTATATGAACTTGCTCTACGTACTGTTGTAACTGTTGTTCCACCGGCAACTGATTTATTGGCACCAGGAGTATTATCAGTTTGTACATAGTTTGCCATACGGTATGTTGACAAAGTTTGAACACTGATAGATTGACTTGCTGGGAAGTTAGGGGGACTAGGTGGGACTAGTTTACCTAGTACTGAATTTAATTGAGCTATTGCGTTAGACACAGATGATGATGTTGTTAAAGTTAAAGCGTTGCTTACTAAATTACCTTGAGTTGGGCTACCCAATTGTATTGCAGTTGCACCGCCTGCTGTATTTGGTATTGTTACTAAACCAGTTGTATTAAAAGTTCCTGATATATTTGCACCAGTACCTGTTACTGTTAATATATTTGCGTTTCCTGCAACACTAGTAGTTACATTACCGCTGGCATTGACATAAACATTACTAGTACCATTACTGATATAATTAATACTGCCACCGCTTGGGGCTGCAACCCAACTTAAATTGCCTGCACCGTCAGTACTTAAAATATATGCATTTGTTCCACCAGCAATATGTAAATTAGAAACTGAACCTAAATTAACATTGGCTGCATTAGCAAAATTAACTGTGCCGTTTGATTGTAAATTAGATAACACTCCTACTGAGGTTATTTGCGATTGAGTATTATTAACACTAAAAGTAGTACCAGTTAATGTTAACCCAGTACCAGCGTCATATACTTGTGAGGTAGTGAATATACTAAAAGTAATATTTGATGTACCAAATATTATTTCTCCCGGAGGAGAAGCAACAATAAATCCAACGCCTTCATTAACAACGCCACCGGTTGTAAAGAAGAAGTCATTAATACTTAACATCTCCGTACTGTCTGGACCATATTGGTCAGCGTCAGTAGCACGTACAATAGCAGTAGAATTGGCATATGTGTATGTACCATTCCATGTTGCATTTGCTTCGTCTTTAACTAAGATACGTGTACCTACAGTCTGAACATTTGCCCCGTCAATATTTAAAAATGTTCCAGTTGTGCTAATGTATGCACCAATACCATTTGCGGCGCCATTAGGTGAATTATATGATGTTGTACCACTTGTTGCAATAGCTAATGTAGTTGTAGTTGCTGCCAATACTGGTTGGTGATAAGAGATACCACTTGATACCATTGTGTCAACATATATTTTTGTAGCTACATCTGTGTTCGAACTTGGATAACCAACATTGTTTATCCAATTGGTGTTCATGTTAACATTAGCACCAAACGAACCGGTACCGGTAGCAATAACATTAGTTGTACCTAAATTACCTACATTAGCATTACCGGATACATTTAAACTTGTTAATGTACCAACACTTGTTATATTTGGTTGTGCGTTAGTAGTTAAGGTACCAGTAAAATAATTAGCAGTAGCTAAGTTACCTAGATTAGCGTTTAATGAAGTTATATTCCCACTAAAATTAGCAGTGTTGCCACTTAGTACATTGGCTATATTAACATAATTAGCAGTAGCTAGATTGCCTAGATTAGCATTTAATGAAGTTACATTCCCACTAAAATTAGCAATATTACCACTTAATATGTTAGCTATATTAACATAGTTAGCAGTGGCTAAGTTACCCAAGTTCGCATTTAATGCTGTTAAGTTTCCACTGAAGTTAGCAATATTACCGGTTAGAACATTGGCTATATTAACATAGTTAGCAGTGGCTAAGTTACCCAAGTTTGCATTTAATGACGTTAAGTTGCCGGTGAAGTTAGCTATATTTCCACTTAATATGTTAGCGATGTTAACATAGTTAGCTGTAGCAAGATTACCTAAGTTAGCGTTACCTGAAGTTAAATTAGCAGTAATATTTGCTGTATTAGCATATACTCCATTAGCAGTATTTAAATTACCACCAGTTACATTACCTGTAGCAGTTACTGTTCCTGCAGTAATGATATTACCTGTTACATTTGCATTAGAGTTAACAAGTAAGCCATTACTAGATATAACAACAATATTGCTTGCCCCAGTAATATTAAAATCAATCTCTGAATTTGGTTGTATGACAATACTGCTATTGCCATTTACAATCGATGCAGTGTTAGAAGCACCGGTACCTATAACAGTAAATGTACCACCTGATGGGTTAGTTAATGTAATACCATTTGCACTGGATGAGATAGTAGAACCATTTAAATCAATAGTATTACCTGATACATACAAGTCTTTCCAACGTAATGTTGGACTACCTAAATTATATGTTACATTTGCACTGGGTAATATATCACCTGCAACAGTTAGCCCAGTTAGTGTGCCAACTGAAGTTATATTTGGTTGAGCATTAGTTGTTACAGTACCTGCTGTGTTTGCAACATTAGCACTGTTTGCATATGTTGCATTTGCAACGGCGCCGGTTACATTACTACCGGATACATTAAATGCCTCACCTGCAAAGTTTGCATAATTAGCATTTAAGTTTTGTGCTTCCGGTCCCCAATATCCATTACCATGTAAGATATTAGATACATTACCGTCTAAATTAATAACAGCAATATTACCTATACCAGTAACATTGGCTACTGCTACATTATTTGCTACATTAGCAAATGGTACTTGTCCTGATACATTGGCACCTGCTACATTATTTGCTACATTAGCAAATGCTACTTGTCCGGATACATTTGCACCAGTAATAGATGATATACCATTACCGTTACCAAACAGTTTTCCAGCCTGAACGTTACCTGTTGTTATTAAACTGTTTGACCCAAATGCACTTAATAATGATACTACATTACTATTGCTGTAGGTCGTTTGGTCTGCACTCCAAGTGCCGTCACCGTGTAATACATTACTTGCATTACCGTCATAATTTGTTGTAGCAATATTGCCTATACCAACAACGTTAGCAACTGCTACACTATTGGCTATGTTAGAATAACTAACTTGTCCTGTTACATTAGCACCTGTTAAACTGGTTAATCCGGCGCCGTTTGCAGTAATATTTGTAACACTTAATGTATTACTTGTGTTATCGAATGTAAAATTAGCACTAGCACTAAATGCATTGTTATCATTAAATTGAACTTGTGTGTTAGCACCGGCTGCATTATTTGTAAATTGATATGGATCACCATTTGCATATAACAAATAATCCGTTTTTACCTTACCTGCTGTAATATTACCAGTAACATCTAAACTAATTAATGTACCGACACTTGTGATGTTTGGTTGTGCATTTGCAGTTACTGTTCCTGCGGTTGCTGCATTGGCAACATTTCCACTAAAATTACCTACAAAGTTTGTAGCAGTTATGTTTCCTGTTACATCTAACCCGGTACTAGTAATTGTTACTACATTAGCAACACCATTAACTCCTGCTGTGATGTTACCATTAATTGTAGCAATATTAAGATTACTTGTACCGTTACTAATTGCCGCGCCTGAACCAGGTGGTGACCATTGCAATACACCATTTCCGTCTGTTGTCAATAAATATCCAGTAGTACCACCAGTGATAATGACATTACCTACAGGTCCTAAATTACTTAAACCAGTTACATTAATATTTGTAACAGTAAGTAAATTAGTTAAATTGTCAAATGTTAGATTTGCACTACCATCAAATTGACCATTACTATTGTATTGTATGCTATTGTTAGGACCATATGGGTTTCCACCTGCATTAAAAGGACGGCCATTGGCATAATAATAGTTGGCAGCATATACATTGGCTACAGTTACGTTACCAGTAGTGTTTAATAGATTGGTAACAACATTACCGTTAGCATCAACTACAGGTACAGGTGGAATACCTACTGAATATCCACCTAACGAATTGAAATCTTCTGCTGCCATCGAGTATCCTGAATAATTATTATAATATATTTATCTTTTTTTACGAGTTAAATACTACGAAAAAAGCACTCAGGAAATCTTTTTTCTAAATACAATATGCTTACCAGACAGCCAGCAAGACCCTTATGTGAACATTGTAAAATGACATTAGCAAAATATAATGGAACGAGTAAACACGGGTTCACTAAATGGCACAAGTACTGTGTTGAATGCAGTAAAGCGGCATATAATCCAAAACATGGTTATTTACTACATAAAAAAAACAAATGTGAGAAGTGTGGATTTATACCAGAAGATAAATGTCAACTTGATATTGTTTATAAAGATAACAACAAGAAGAACAAAGAGAAAAATAATTTAAAAACACTATGCGCTAATTGCAATAGGGTACATCAAAAGAAGTTAAAAGAAAAACGTAAGAGTATATTGGATATCACTGTTGATACTGACTATACTCTTTAATAAAAAAGCACTACTAGTAGTGCTTGTTTGTTATTTTGTTCTTTTTATTTTCTTTTTAGGAGCAGCCGTTTCTATCTCTTTTGGTGCTTCTGTTGGTGCTTCTGCTGTAGCTTTTGATTGATTACTACCAAGCTGTAACATAATATCTTTCTGCTCTAGTAATACAGTACCTTGAGGCACAAGACCAATCATCTGTAGTGATTCCAATGTTTGTGGGTTGCTCATAGCATTGAGTAGTTTAGCTGGACTAGGTCTACCCATAGCAATAATTTCAGATTGTATCTCACGACCAACTGTTACAGTAAACTCATAGTTGGCATTGGCTTCAAACATTTCGTCATCGGTATATGGTGTACCGTCTTCGTGATGAAGTCTGGTTGGTTCTACTTCAGTATAAAGTTCAGCTAGTAGTTTTTCTAATATTTTAATCTCTTTACGATTGAGTTCAAAAGCATGACGTTGGTCATCTAAGTGTGATTCCAACTCAATGATTTCTGCTTGTAGGTTGAGGATAATATGTGGAAGTGCTGGAACTGTTTTTAGATGTTTTAGTTCTTCAAGTTTAGCTTGATATTTTAGTTCAGCTACTTCTTCTAATACTGCGGCACGTTTGCGTCCCACCAAGAAGCCTTGAAGTGTTTTGATTTTTTCCCATGGTGTTGAACCAATAACCTGGTAACGATAGTTAAATTCTGAATTTAGATTGGAAGCCATTTGTTTCTCTCTATAGGTTGTGTATAGAGATATTTAATAGCTTTTTATTGTGTCTAAAAATTTGTATCACTAATTTTGGGTACAAAAAAGCACCCCGAAGAGTGCTTGATTGTAACTTCCCATCCCGTTGAGATATTGTATTTATGCTATCTTACGCTTTTTGCCACCAAGTTGCCAACCATCATCTAAGTAACTTTGTAGAGTATCTTTCTTTACTTTCTTCTCCGTATTGTCTTTGTTGATACTGATGTTACCTAATACTGCGTTGGCTACATTTGCTCCGTGCGTTTTAACTTTTGCTACACCTTTTTGTTTTACTGAGCGTTTAGTCTTTTCTTCTTCACTCATAAGACCTTTAGGTTTACCCTTTGATGCTAAACTTTGTTTTTGTCTAGTTTCTTCACTATGTGTATAGCCTGCTCTACTTTCTTTCCATTTAGTAATCGTTTCTTCTGACTTAGGTGCTCTTTGTAGTGCGGCATTTCTTAGATTTTTTCTATGCTCATCTGTTATTTCTACCCCACCTTTATTCCATGGTACAAGATTCTTAGATTTCATTAGTTTAGAATGATATTCAGCGTGTTCTATTCTATATTTTTCATAAACTCTTGCAGTAAAAATAGTTTGATATCTTTCTTGGTGTTCATTTTCTGCCCTCATCCCCATTAGAGCATACACCATCTTATGATAGTATTCACCCTCAGTCATTTTTACTAATAACCAATGGCAGAGAAAATGTTCTCTACAAGACAAATACACTAGATTACTTTTATCATTACTTCCTCCTAATGATTGAGGAATAATATGATGCCGTTCTCTACCTCGGGCTTTTTTCCAGCCTCGTTGAACTGCCTTCTCAATTGTTGAGAAGTATACTTTGGAATAGAATTTATTTGTGAACATAATAGTATTTATGCCAATACTTGACATTCCACTATTATATCATAAAAAAGAGTGCCGAAGCACTCTTTTGATTGGTGATTGTCCCTAAAGACAATCGGATGTACCCAATTTCACTGAAAAGTAAGATTTTGTACTGCTATTTCCCCAACATAGTCGGCAGCATTACCAAAACTCGATGCAGTATTAGTAAGCTCTATGTAGCCGTACCTTGTCATAAATGACACGACTGGTTCGAATGTTGATGGATCTAGAACAACTCCACTGCTCATCAATGGAATGTATGGGCAATAGAATGCTGCTGCATC
>Ga0114975_10001945_pt1 | contig 14351 bp, 18 predicted proteins | sample S_130626_EF_Meta_FD_87031 | JGI IMG/M metagenome (GOLD analysis project Ga0114975, IMG submission 87031) | Freshwater microbial communities from Lake Simoncouche, Canada to study carbon cycling - S_130626_EF_MetaG | ecosystem: Environmental > Aquatic > Freshwater > Lake | place: Lake...
CCCAAATTCGCATAAATTGGGTTACAAAGGGGGGTGGTTTAATACGCTAAGATAAGCCAACTCCAAAAAAGGACAAAAAAATGACAAACCGCCTGCCGCCCGAACTGCACATAGTGCATGGCACAAAAGCAGAACACAAAGGCAAACCGCTGCCGGAAAAAGTGCGCCAGCGCGTGCCAAAAGCCGATTGGTTGGACAACCCTGATGCGTGGGACAGGGACACATTCATTCAAGAAACCAGTGATTTTCTGTGGGACACTTACGGCATTGGCAGCAATCAGGACAAGCACATTCTTGCGGCGCTTGCCATGCAATTGGACATTTACATTAAATGCTGCAAAGGCGTGCAAAAGGGCGGCATCATTACGCAATTTAACAACGGGGCAAATATTGGCCCAAACCCGTTCCTTACTGCTGGCGACAAAGCATTAAGTCGTGCCATTGTTTTGATGGGCGAATTAGGGTTAACCCCTAAAGGCAGGTTGGCTACCAATAAAGTCGAAGGCGGCAAATATTCCAAATTGTTGGCTGGCCCATGAATTACGAAGATGGGATTTTGTACGCCGTGCAAGTGGTGCGCGGTGAGATTCTTGTTTGTCGGAACATTAAACTTGCTTGTCAGCGGTTTTTAAACCAACTTGAGGATAGAGCGTGGGCGTATGAATTCCATGCCAAATACGCACAGCACGTTCTTGATTTTATTGAAACGCTAAAACACACCAAAGGACCCGATGCTGGCAAACCCTTGGTGCTTGAGCCATTCCAAATATTTGTTATTTGCGCCGTGTACGGATTCCGTAGCAAGCGGGATTTAACCAAACGCATGGTCACGGATGTAATTATTTTTGTGCCACGCAAGGCAGGCAAATCCACTCTGACAGCAGCTATTGCTTTATATGAACTTGCGTTTGGCGAGGCAGGCGCAGAAGTGTATTCGCTGGCAACAACCCGCGAACAAGCCACAATTGTGTTTAGCGCGGCGCTTGGGTTTGTTGATGCAATGCCGCAGGATATAAGTGCGCTATATACCACTGGCAGACACCAAATAATGAAAACGGGTGATGCTCAATCCATGTTTAAAGCGTTAAGCAGAGATGCTAAAAAGACGGGCGATGGCATGAATCCGTCTTGTGCAATCATTGACGAAGCGGCGCAAATTGTTGACCGCAACGCTATTGAGGTGCTGCATTCAGGCATGGTGGCACGGCAAAACCCGTTACGCATTTACATTACAACGGCATCATTTACTAAAGAAACCAAATTCTATGAGGACATGATGATGATGCAAACCATGCTTACGGGTGAAGCTACGGACAACCCGCATTGGTTTGGGTTGCTGTATAGCCTTGATGCTGGCGATGATTGGCGCGACCCGGCAACATGGGCAAAGGCAAACCCTATGCACGGCATATCTGTCTTTGAGGACGCTATTGCCCAACGTGCAGAAGAAGCCAAACACAAACCCGCTGCGCTAAATGAATTTCTTTGTAAAACGTTAAACATCTATGTAAGCGCCAATTCCGCATGGATTGACCGCGCATATTGGGATGATGACCGCTGCAAATTGGGCGAAAAACGCGAACCCGAATCCGTTTTTATGGGATTTGATTTGGCAGCAACCCGAGATTTAAACGCCGTTTGCACGTTAAAACGATATGCAGATGACGATTACGAAGCAGAATTTAAGTTCTTTTTGCCGCAAGACGGGTACGATTTAATTCCCAAACACTACGCAGACATATTTGAAGTGGCGCGGCGGTCAGGCATTTTGCACATTACGCAAGGCAATGTAATGGATGACAGGGAAATCAGCGATTACATTATTCAGCAAGCCCAAACTTACGATGTAAAGGAAATTGGTTTTGATGCTTACAACGCTGCAAGCCTAGTGGCAAGGCTAAATGATGCGGGTTTACCCGTAAAGAAAGTAGGGCAGGGAATGGCGGTTTTGAGCAATCCAAGCAAACATTTAGAGAAACTTTTGCTAAATTACAGCATCAAACATGATGGAAACCCGTTTGTGGGCTGGCAACTAGGAAATTGCGAAGTGTACGAAGATGTAAACGGAAATATCAAAGTTCGTAAGAACGAAGCAGACAAAGCGGCAAAGGTTGATGGTATTATTAGCCTTATCATAGCAATACATTGTTCGCTGGATAATGCGACTGTTAGCGGGTTTGGATTCCGTACTTTCTAGGAAAAATCATGGCTTTATTTGACATTTTTAACAGAAAAAGTAACGTAAAAGCGGAATCAAACACGCTTTTTGGTCAATCTGCGCTTGGAAATAACATTGTTTATCAAGGCAAAGGGCAGTATCCAAACGTCAATACTCAGATTCTGTACGTCACCACGGGTACGACAAACAACGCTGGTCGCCCGGTAGACATATCGCTGCTAAGTCGCAACAGCACAATCATGTCGTGCGTGGCTGCAAAAGCACGGGCATTAAGTCAATTGCCAATTTGCGTGGTCAGCAAAAGCGATGATGGCACTTATATTGACGCAATTAAAGACCCGTCTGTAGGCGCAAGGGATAAAGCCAAAGCCAAACAAGTTTGGAATTTGTTGCAACAACCAAACAACTTTCAATCCACTTATGAGTTTTGGTATCAGTGGATGATGTGGTATGAATTATCGGGCGAAGCGTTTACTTTGTGGTGGCGCGAACGCCAAGATAGCAGCACCGATACACCGCTGGAAATGTACATTTTGGACAGCACGCTAATTGCCGTAACCATTACGCCAACACGCTATCCATCTTATCGTTTGTCAACGCCTAGTTACGGATTTAACCGCGATGAACCGCTTGCAGCGCATCAAGTTATGCACATTAAAGAAATGGCATGGCAAGGTTCTGCTGGTTTTAATAAGGGGTTGCTGGCAGCGGAATTGGTGTCGCTTGACCAAGACATTGACCTTTACGCCAATTACATTATGCAGAACGGCGCAAAGCCAAGCGGGATGTTTACGACTGAAAACGTGATTCCTGATGCCAAATATAAGGAAATTGCCGCCCGTTTGAAAGAAGCATGGAGCGCAATGGTCAACAGCAAGCAAAGCGACCCAAGCAAAGCGGGACAAGGTATGTTGCTTGACCAAGGCATGAAATACACGCCTTTAGATATGCTTACGCTGCAAGACACGGATGCTGCTAATTTAAAAGAACAAACCATGAAGCGTATTTGCACTTTGTTTGGCGTGCCGCATCAAATGGTTGGCATTGGCGAGGGCAAATTTAACAACACCCAAACGCTGCTGGATGAATTCTATAAATCCACAATGTACCCAACAATTGTCAATATTCAACAGAAATTGAAGCAATCGTTGTTTAAAGGATACCCCAATTTAAGCATTGAATTTGACACTAGCGACTTCTTAAAAGGTGCGCCGTTAGACCAAATGAACTATGTTGTGGCAGGCGTAAATGCGGGAATTTTGACCCCAAATGAGGCGCGAGAATACCTTGGGAAGCCTAATATTGAGGGCGCAGATGACCTAAAAGACCCGAAAAAAACCGAACCAATATCGGGTTCTAGCCCACAAGATACGGGCGGCGGCGGCGGTAGTCAAAGCCGAAAAATGAATATTGGCAAATAAAATGACGCTTGACAAACCGCAAAAAGTGGTATTATCGGCGCACAAGTCAAAAAGGTCGCCAATTCGCGCACGACCAAAATTAATATACGATATTGACCGAACATCCGTCAATGAGGTAATCCATGACCAAGAATTTAACCCTGATTTGCGAAGCCCGTCTAGTGACGGAAGCACAAGGGAAAAGCGGCAAGATTGAAGCAGTTGTTACGACTTGGGGCGCACGCGAAGGCGCTGATGGTCGCAAATTTAATTATCAGCCCGAAGGCTTTATGGATTGGGCTGAATCGTTTGCTTCAATGGGCAAGCCAATGCCAATGTTTGTCAATCATCAATCGGATGCCGTTCCAGTTGGCGAATGGAGTTCTGTCGAATTCACTGATGAAGGCATGGTAGCGCAAGGGCGCATTTACACAAACACCACTGCTGGCAAAGACATTTATACAGTAATGAAAGAATCGCCCAATATGTTTGGCGGCGTTTCTGTTGCAGCGTATGCTGACGAATATCAAATGGTAAACGCTATGGGTGAGCCTGACCAAAGCGAAGAAGCATATTTCCAAATCACCAAAGGTGGTCTGCGTGAGGTGTCTATTGTGATGTACCCAAACAATCCCGAAGCAAGCGTCAGTCAATTGGAATATTTCCGTGCTGATGGCTCTGCTGATTTAAAAGTTTTGGAACAATCCCTGCGTGATGTTGGGCTTTCCAAGAGTGATGCGGTTGCCGCTGCATCTACTTTCAAAAAGGTTTTGGAGCAGCGTGATGCTGTTGTAAAGCCTGCTGAAACTGCGCCACTTCAGAGCGATTCTGATGCGGAGGCAACCAACGCGAAGATTCTTGCTGCTCTTGAGCAACGCGAACTTCTTAAAACTCTCGAAAAACGACTGAAAGGTTAATACCATGTCACAAGCAATCATTGAAAAATTGGACGCAATTGAATCCGCACAAGCGGAAAAAGTTGCTGCTGTTGAAGCTAAATCCGTTGCCGCTGTTGAAGCTGCAAAGATTGAAATGAGCGAAAAAATTGCCGCTTTGGAAGCCAAAGTTGCATCGGTGCAAGCACCCGCAATTATCAAAATCGCCAAGACTGTTCGCAGCGATGTAAACCGCGCTGTTAAAGAGCAATTGATTGATTTCTACAAAGGTAACAATCGCGTAGAAAAAGAACTGAAAATGTTCGCTGACGAAAGCCAATACGATGCGTATTTGCGCGAAGCCTCTGCGCTGACCGCAGGCGGCGATGGCAAAGGTGGACGTACCGCTTATGACCCAACTTTTGTTGCGCTGCGTTTGATTAACCCAATGCGTGGTTTGTCGCGTACTGTTGCAACTGATGGTTCGTCTTATCAATTCCGGGTCAAAACTGGCAATGCTGGCGCTGCATGGGGTTACACCATTCAAAACAATGGCGCAACCACCACTGAAGATACAACCATTTGGCAATTGGTGCTGCAAGATTTGAACGTGCAATTCCCCATTCGTACCGCTGCGCTGGACGACATTGATGGTTTGGAAGCAAACGTTGTTGACGATATGTTGGCTGAGTTTTCGCAAAGCGAAGCATTGTCAATGATTCAAAACAACGACCAAGCTGCACAATCGGGTACTAACCCATACGGCGGCACAAATGGTCTGCGTGGTCTTGACCAATATGCTGGCGCTAATGCTACTTATGCTGGTGGCACATCGTCTGTGGCTGCGTTTGGTTCATCGGGTACAGGTTCTTCCAGTGGTCTGCATTCGTTGGCAACTTATGACCAATTGACCAGTAACGTAAACACGGTTGGTGCAAATGCTATTGTCTACAAAGACGTTATCAACACCATTTATGCTTTGCCACAGCAATACTGGACTACCAATGCCAAGTTCATGGTTAACCCCATCTTGGCACAGGCAATCCGTGGTTTGCAAGACACCAATGGACGCCCAATTTTCAACAGCATGGAATCGTTGAATCCTGATGGCATCATTGGTCAACTGTTGGGCTTTGATGTGGTAATGAATAAGTACCTTGACAACCCAAGCCAAGCCACTACTGGTTCTGCTGGTACGTCTAGCCTGTACCCGATGTATTTCGGTGACTGGTCGCGTGGTCACACTATCATTGACCGCTTGAACATGGTTATGCGGAGATACGACCAGACGCTCCCAGGATCGATTACATTCTATGGAGAAAAGCGTTTGGCAACCAGCGTGCGTGACCCTAACGCACTGGTGCGCTATCGTTCTACTGGCACTGCGACCTAATCGTTGCCACTGGCGGGGGAGGATTTCCTTCCCTGCCTTTTTCAATTATCGAAAGTATGACCATGAACCAAACCCAAAAAATTCTTGCAGGCATTAAAGAAGCGATTTACCAAGGTGGTAAGGTCAAAATTGACCTAAAAGAAGCCTCAAGCCTTACTGGTTCGGGCGACACTAAAGGTGGTCGTACTTTGTTTGATGATGCATTCGCAGCATTGCGTTTTGCAAACCCAATTCGTCAAGCCGCCCGTCAAGTGGTGCGTGCTGGACAAAGTTCTGTGCAATTTGTTGCTAAAACAGGTAACAGCACAAACCAAACAAACCCTTGGGGCTATACGTTTACTGCTAATAGCGGTACGCCTGACACCGACACAACTATTTGGCAATTGCCCACTCGCGTGATTACGGCGCAATTGCCTATCCGCACGGCGGTTTTAAGTGATGTAAATTATTTGGATGAAACGCTTGTTCAAGATTTAATGCAAGAATTTGGCGCAGTAGAAGCAGCGTCAATGATTTTGAACAATGACCAAGCGGGTTCTACAACTGATGCATACGGCGCTACAAGCGGTTTGCGCGGTTTGAATATGTATACAACGGCAGGCACATCTGCTTATGGCACTAGCGGAACTGCAATTACTAACGGCATTCATAGCATTGCAACTGTTAGCCAAGCAGGAGCAGCAGTTGCGTATGGCGACATTACTGATATGGCGCGTTTGTTTCCTGCTCAATATTGGACGTTACCCGGTACTGCGTGGATGATGCATCCGCAAACAATTCACAATTTACGCAATTTAGGCGGCGCTGCAATCAAGCAATTTCCTGAAGTTGGTGATAGTGATGGCGGTGCGGTAACTTACATTTTTGGATTCCCTGTGATTCCAAATCCATATATGCAATTGGTTGGCAATGGCAATTTCAGCATTTATCTTGCAAATTGGCCCAACTTTGTAACCATTGCAGACATTGAAGAAATGAATGTGCAAGCGTTTGACCAAACCACGCCGGGCTTTATAAACCTGTATGCTGAAAAGCGTTTGGTTAGTACAGTTCGTGACCCGTTTGCTGGCATCCGTTTGGTTGGTGTCTAAACATGGCGACTGTTGACGCTTATGGCACGCCGTTAGGTGGGCAAACGCGCAATCCTTTTAATTATGTAAAGGTTGAGCAACTTGCCCGTGATAACACTACTGCATGGTTGACAGAAACAGAAATCACTAATCAGTTAAACCTTTTTGGTGACACAAGTCAAGACACTTACCTTGCTGCAATTGAACTTGCAACACGGCAGGCAATTGAAGATTATTTGGGAATGTCTATTTTTGCAACAACGTATCGCGTATGGTACGGGACGGAAAGCCTTGTAGCGTCACCCGTATGTTTTGATTTGCCCGAAGTAAGCCAAAACAGCAATTCAAGTTTGTCAGGCGTAACAATTAGTTACGTCAAATATTACACGGATGCTTTCCCGCCTGTTGTAACTACGATTGATAGCAGTCAGTATTTTTACGACAATTCGGGAAACAAGGTCATTGTTAGCAGTATGCCCACAAGCGTAAATACTGTAATGACTGCGCCCATTTACATTGATTACGTTACATCGGCAAACCCATTGGCGGCGTATCCCGTTATTAAACAAGCTGGCTTGTTGTTGTTGACGCATTTGTATAACAACCGCAGCAATACGACTGATATTCAGTTAAAAGAAATTCCGTTTGGCGTGGCTAATTTGTTGCGCCCGTATAAGCCGCTGGTGATGTAATGGCAATCGCAAGGTTTGAAAACATATCGGTAAACAACCTTTCCTTTGGGCAATCTGCCTTTGGAGAGCAAAGCACCACGCAATCTTTATGGTTTCAAACCCGCGCACGGGTGCATTCGGTGGCAAATCATGTAAAAATTTCTGATAAATATCGCGTGTATTCTGATGTTGTAGATTTCACGTTAAATTACACGCCAAATTTAAAGACAATTATTGACAATCAAAACGCTTACAGCATTAGTTGGCGCGGGTTTGATTGGCGCATTGACAATGTGCGTGAAGCGGATGACCGCATGACTGCTATGCTTTTGTGCGTGCGGAATGACCCTGTGGTGGCGGTGTAATGGCAACGCAGCAAAATCCCGTTGCGTATGCTAAAGCTATTCAAGCGCAGTTGGTGAGCATTGTTACGCCTGTGCCTGTGTACGCATCGTTTAACCGCAATTTTGCAATTGAGCCAAAATTTATTACTTGGGATTTGCGGAACGTGCATCAACCCGTTTACACGGGCAGCACTCAAGCAAACAAAGGCATTGACAGACCCGTATTTCAAATTTCAATTTTTACCCAAATCATTGAAGATGGATTTACAATCAGCAATCAAATACTGCAATCGCTGCATGGTTATTCGGGCTTATTTGGTGGGGCAACCTACGGATTTCAAATATCTAAGGCAGACGTTAATTGGTTATACAATTCCTATGACAACGAAAACAAGTTGGCAGAGGTATTTTTGGATTGCACTTTAGATATTCCAACATAAGACACCACATTAATTTTTCTTTTGAAGGATGAATCATGGCTTTACCAAATAAGATATTACCCGGCTTTAGTGCGTCAATGTATGCACAGCCAGCAACTACGCCAACTGTTTTAACATTGGCTCAATTGTCTACTGTTGGAAATGTTGCAGGAATTGCTATTTCTGGCAATCTAATGAACATTGAAGCAGTGCCTGCATTTGGTCAAGACGATGCTGTGGCATCCTTTACTGTTGCTGGTGCGCGTCAATCGGACAAAATTCCAGCGCAGTCTGCTCCCACATCCATGACAATTACTGCTGCATGGAATCCTAGCGATGCTGTAATCAATACGTTGTTGCGTACAGATGCGTATAGCGGGACTGTTGACCGCACATTTGTTATTGCCGCAACTGATGGCACAAACATTGTGTACTACTCATTTATTGGTCGCGTATCACAATTTCAAATTGACGCGCAACCCGGCGCAGAAGCAAAATGTGTTTTTACAATTCACCCTCGCGGCAACCTTTATGGTTGGTGCAACAACGCTTAATAGGAGCATAAATCATGGCAGCACCAAACGTAATATTACCCGGCTTTTCTGCTTCAATGTGGATGCAAACGGGCGCAACACCCACGGCATTTACTGTGGCAAACCTTGCAGTGTGGACAGCACAAGTTGCAACGCTAGTAGGTACTGTGGCAAACGGCACAGGCGCATCAGGCACGCAATTAAACGTGGAAGCAGTACCCGCCTTTGGACAAGATGACGCAATGGCATCGTTTTCAGTAGCAGGCGCACGCCAAAGCGACAAAATTCCAACTCAAAGCGCACCTACTAGCCTTACCATTACCGCAGCATGGAACCCGTCAGATTCGGGTCTTTTATTGATTCGTGGCGATGCGTACAGCGGCATTATTGACCGCACTTTTGTGGTTGCGGCGGCTAGTGGAAGCACCACTATTGCTTATGCTTTTAACGGGCGTGTATCTCAATTTCAAATTGACGCACAGACGGGCGCAGAAGCAAAGTGCGTATTTACCATCCATCCCCGTGGTGGACAATATGGCTGGAGCAACACATAATGACGCTTGAAGAAGCAGTCGATTTGTTAGTGTCCACGGACAAAGACCTTGACCTTATGGCGAGGTTTTTGCCTGTGGACGCTGCCGAAGTTTATACAGCGTTGGCTGGCGCTGATGATGATTCTGCCGATAAAGTTGCATTAACATTGTTGGCTAAATACAATCCTTATACTGCGCCAAATGCCAATAGCAAAAAAGGATGATGGTTGGTATTGGGGCGGCAAAGGACCATTTCCAACAAAGGCAAAAGCACAAGCAGTAGGTCGTGCAGCGTATGCAAGCGGATATTCCAAACAAGGAAGCAACATGAAATTTAGCGTAGAACAGGAATCAGACCCTGTAATGCAATTCGTAATGTGTTTGTTGCACAGCGTTACCAATACGCACATTTTGCATTTGTCTACGCTAAGTTATTCTGAGCATAAAGCCTTGGAAACGTTTTACACGGAAATTGGCGACCATGTAGATGATTTTGTGGAAGCATTCCAAGGTAAATATGGCTTGTTACATGACTATATCAATGCATACGAATTGCCAACAACGCCATTGGATTATTTGACTTACCTAAAAGATGAAATTGCAACTCTGCGCCGTGCGGAAAAATTCCCGCAAGATAGCGAATTGCAAAACATCACAGACGAAATTGCCCAATTAATAGACAGCACATTATATAAACTCAGATTTTTGAAATGACCACAATACAAAACACAAATGATTTACTTGGCTTTTTAGTTGCTCAATCAGGCGAACGCAAGGACTGGTTTGGGTTTTCGCAGCAAAAATTAACTGCGGTAAATCTTGCTCACAAAATTGCAGAAAATCACGCATCACAAATGACCCCTGCCGAAGTGGTCACTTATGTGCAAACGCTGAATCAAGAAATTTTTAACCGAATCATAAAAGGTTAAATCATGTCAGCAGTCAGAATTGAACTTAAAGGACTTGGCGATGTAGCCACAGTTTTTAAGAATTTGGCTGACGATATTGGCGACAAATCAGCAACAAGCAAAGTGCTAATTCCAGCAGTGCGCGAAGCAATGCAACCCGTATTAAGGGCAGCACAAGGGCTTGTGCCAAGGGATACAGGCGCATTGGCGTTGTCTTTAATTGTGGAAGCACGGAGACCTAGCAAACTGGATAAGCGGTCAAAATACGTTAATGATTCAGATGTCGCAATTGCAGCAGTTACAACGGCATCAGGAAAAAAATTAGCACGCATGAGCGAAGGCAAAGGATTGTTAAGGTCTCAAAAACGTTTAACAAAAATGGGGCTTGATGCATCAAAATTTAAAGGCATTCCAAGCGATGCAAGGGCAATTGCCCAAGAGTTTGGTTCTGCAAGCAATCCAAAACACCCATATTTGCGACCAGCGATTGAATCACAAGCGCAATCGGTAGTTTCAAATTTATCATCAATCTTAGAACGACGAATTAACAAATACAGGAAAATATAACATGAGCAAAATATCATCAATACTTGGTGGCGAACAAAAATTAAAAGACATTCGTATTCGCAAATTTGAACTTGGCGGTCATACGTTTAAGGTTCGTATTCCGTTGGTAGCGGAATCGGATGCTATGTACGCAAAAATAACTGCACCTGACCAACAAAAAATAGACAAAATTTACGGCGAACTTACAGCATCGTTAATGCAATTTAAGGACAAAGAATCCGAAGATTTTAAATTTACTGATGACGATGTAATTGTTGAAGGACGTTCAATGCGGCAAGCCGCAAAAAACAAAGCAATGATTGAAGCGCGTGTAATTGAATACATTAAATTGCTTGTTCCCGAAGATGCAGAACAAACGTTGGAAAACATTACTTATGAGGACATAGAAGCAGAATTTCCTTTTGCTGTGCAAATGACATTGGTAAAAAGCATTGGTGAAGTAATTAGCCCAAGTTATGAGGAAGCGCGGGGAAACTGATTGGCTCATTAAGGACGCAAGTAAAAAATGCAATGGTCTTTAATGGGCATACTTTAGAGTCAGTTAACGCATTAGACGACATAACTTTTGCTGAAATTCAAACCATGTATGCGGACGGGATGCTAGGCAATCAAAAAACAATTTATTTGCTTGGCTTGTTGGTTACAGGTGTTTTTAATTATTTAAAAGCGCCATCGTCAGCGGCGTATGAGTTAAAAAGCATAATTGGTAGGGCAAATGATTACATTTTTCCGCCAATGAGCGAAAGTGAAAAAGAATCTACTGTAAACTCAAATCTGCTGGCGTTTATGGCACAAGCGCCCGGATTTGATAAAAACCTTTTTGGGGTTAAAGATGGCAGCTAATAACATTGCAAGGCTTGGCGTTGTCCTTGGTCTTGACAGCGCGGAATTTGTAAAAGGCTTGGACGCTGCCAATAAAAAACTATACGATTTTGGCGTAAATGTTGCGGAACAAGGAAAAAATGCCGTTCTTGCAATGGGAACAGCGTTTGTAGCAGCAACAGTTACAGCAATGAAATTTGCTGATGAAATTGCAGACGTAGCAAAAGCAAATGATGTTGCCATTGATACGATTATTAAACTCAATGATGCGCTTGCCAATTCGGGCGGCAATGCAGAAGATGCTGGTAAATTGCTTGCAGGCTTTACCAAATACATAGACAACGCTGCCAGCGGTTCTTTTGAAGCGCAAAAAGCATTAGGCAAATTAGGTGTATCGCTTAAAGATGTTGCAAATTTAAGCACCGAAGATTTGTTCAAAAAAATTGTTCAATCAATAGCAAATATTGAAGACCCGCTAACGCGCAATGCACGCGCAATGGAAATTTTTGGCAAAGCCGCAAAAGGAGTTGATTTCCTTGGTGTTGCTGAAGAAATGGATAAAGTTAGTTCCACAACCGCGCAACAAGCCCAAGCAATTCAAGACGCAGCGGATGCTTATGATTTATTAAATCAAGCGGCGCGTGATGTTAAATTTACGATGACCACGGAAATTGGAACATCAATAAAACAAACAACAGAATATTTTATTGATTTGTTTTCTACTATTAACACAGGCGGCGGTCTTTGGAAAACAGTCTTTGACAAAATGGCGTATGGCGTTGCGTTTATGGCGTTTGAGGTTAAAGACCTTATTCGCGTAATGGGCGCATGGGGTGATGCGTTTACAGCAATTTCAGAAGGACGTTTTGGCGACATAGACAAGATTGCACAAGCCCGAATGAAAGCGCGGGAAGCTGATGAAGCAAAATTGTTTTATCTTGGAGAACAATTAGATTCTCCAACATTGCAACGCAACAACAATGTATCCGTTCCAAAGCGACCTGGACAAACAAGCGCAGGCGGTGGAAGAATAGTAACGCCGGGCATTGATACCAAAGGCGAACAAGAACGCAAAAAACAACACGATGAATGGAAACGTTTTTCTGCTGAACAAGTTAAATACATTGACAATTTAATTGCAAAACAAACGGCAGAAGCAAATGAAGATATTAAGCGTCTTGACGAAAGAAATGCAGCATTAAAAAGAAATGGCGAAGAAGAAATTGCCATTATTCAACAAATAGTTGACGCAGATGAAGCGCGAGCAATTGCACTTGCAGCAATCGAAAGCGCCCAACTTGACGCAAGGATAAATCAAGAATTAAAACAAAAAGCGCAGCAAAATGATTTAGAACGTACACAGCAAATGTTTAAATTAGAACAAGCTGGTGTAAGTTTGCGTGCTGAAGATTTGCAAATGCAAAGAGAATTAGTTAATTTAGAAAACAAACATTTAGACACGCTAGATGAAATTAATCGCAATAAATTGCTTGATGCTGATGCAAGACAACGCGCAATTGAAAAAGAAAACGAGTTGTATCAAAAAGGAATTGAATTCATAAGGGAACGCAATCGCATACTTAAAGAAGGTTCTGTTATAGATGGATTTACGCAAGCAATGGAAAGATTTATAAATAATTTGCCAACACAATTGCAGCGCGGCGAACAAATGTTTGCGTCTTTTTCCGATACGATTGGACAAGCAATAGACCAATTTGTAGAAAAAGGGACAGTTGCATGGGATAGGTTAATTGAAAGCATGATTAAAGGCATGATAAAAGCCGAATTGCAACGCCAAGCAACATCATTGTTTAGCAGTGGATTTAAAGCATTAAGCGGCGGCGATGTTCTGGGAACTATTGGTTCATTTTTTGGTTTTGCTAATGGTGGCAATCCTCCCGTTAATCAGCCTTCAATGGTGGGTGAGCGTGGCCCTGAATTGTTTGTGCCAAAAACGGCAGGGACAATCATCCCTAACAATCAATTGGCAGCAATGGGCAGCGGTCAAACCGTTAACTACAATGGGCCATACATCGCAAGCATGAGCGCGATTGATACGCAAAGCGGCGTTCAATTCTTAGCAAAAAACAAGCAAGCGGTTTGGGCAACGTATCAATCCGCTAATCGCAGCATTCCTATGTCGAGGTAAATCATGGCAGTTCCAAATACATTCGCAACGGCAACCAGCGCAATTCCGCTGGCTAATCTCGACGCAAACTTTGCGTATTACGATGGTGCGTTTTCTATATCAGGAACAACAACGCAATTCCTTGGCAATGTAGGCGTTGGCACAAGTTCGCCGTCTGCAAAATTTGACACCACAGGCACCGGCACAACTGAAATGCGTGTGCGTTCGCAAACCAGCGGTGATGCGCGTGTTGGTTTTTGGGCTGAAGGCGCTGCATACAACTACATTCAGACTGTGCGCTCTAGCGGAGCATTAAGTTATTTTGCTGACCTTCAAACATTTAATAATGCTAGTGGCACAGAGCGTATGCGCATCACGTCCGCTGGTGATGTAGGAATAGGTACAAGTTCGCCGGCAGGAAAAATCGAAGCTTCTTCGTCAACGCAAAATATTATTGTTTCACGCAGCACAGGCAGTTATGCGGCTTTTCAACGTGCAGCTCCAACAGG
>Ga0114975_10001946_pt1 | contig 14348 bp, 13 predicted proteins | sample S_130626_EF_Meta_FD_87031 | JGI IMG/M metagenome (GOLD analysis project Ga0114975, IMG submission 87031) | Freshwater microbial communities from Lake Simoncouche, Canada to study carbon cycling - S_130626_EF_MetaG | ecosystem: Environmental > Aquatic > Freshwater > Lake | place: Lake...
AATTTTGCTGAGCGATTTGATATTGTTGTAAAACAAGTGATCATTCATAAATTAGTGGACGGCGTTTTTTACTCGAGTATTATTTGTGAAAGAGACAAAATTGAGGAGATAATTGATGCTCGAACATCGGATGCAATTGCCTTAGCATTGCGTTTCAACGCTCCTATTTTTACTTATAAAAACATACTTGACAAAGCGGGGATTTACATGAAAACTAATTTAATGGATGATGAAAATAGTTCTAAAGAAATGGACGAAAGTTTATCAAATCCTAATTCCTTCGGAGTAGAAGACAACGCAGTTACCGGAAGTACCTATTCAAAAAATAGTTTGACAGAATTAGCAGAATTATTAGAAAGTGCCGTTGAAAAAGAAGATTACCGCGAAGCCGCAAAAATTAGAGACGAAATATCAAAGAGAGAGTCGTGAGAATATTTAATCGTTAATTTGTTTAAATGTAATTTTGAAACCGATTAAACGATTATTTCGATTAACCAAATAAACCAAGTATGAAGCAATATTTAGACTTAGTAAAACACGTATTAGAAAACGGAACTCAAAAAGGAGATCGAACAGGAACAGGGACAAAGAGTGTTTTTGGATACCAAATGCGTTTTGACTTAAGCGAGGGTTTTCCTATGGTTACTACCAAAAAATTGCATCTTAAATCAATAATTTATGAGTTGCTTTGGTTTTTAAAAGGAGAAACAAATATTGCCTATTTAAAAGAAAATGGCGTTAAAATTTGGGACGAATGGGCAAATGAAAATGGCGATTTAGGTCCTGTTTACGGTCACCAATGGCGCAATTGGAATAGTGAAGAAATAGATCAAATTTCAGAAATTATTGAGGCTTTAAAAACCAATCCAAATAGCCGTAGAATGCTAGTTTCAGCTTGGAATCCTAGTGTTTTACCAGATACGACAAAATCTTTTGCTGAAAATGTAGCAAACGGAAAAGTAGCTTTGCCTCCGTGTCATGCCTTTTTCCAATTTTATGTTTCAGAAGGTAAATTATCTTGTCAATTGTACCAAAGAAGTGCCGATATCTTTTTAGGCGTACCTTTTAATATCGCTTCTTATGCCTTATTGACAATGATGATTGCTCAAGTTTGTGATTTAAAAGTGGGCGAATTTATTCACACTTTTGGAGATGCACATATTTACAATAACCATTTTGAACAAGTCGAACTCCAACTTTCTAGAGACACACGTGCACTACCAAAAATGATTATCAATCCTGAAATAAAAAATATTTTCGACTTCAAATTTGAGGATTTCACACTAGAAGGCTACGATCCACATCCCGGGATTCGAGGAGAAGTTGCGGTTTAAAAACAAGATCTTTTAATAATGATAAATTGAAATTTACTTTCAATAATTCTAATAAAATGAAAATATTAATTGCAGCGACTTCCTTAAATAATGCACTTGGAAAAGACAATAAAATTATTTGGCATTTACCAGATGACTTTAAGCGTTTCAAGGAACTCACTTCGGGGCACCATATTATAATGGGAAGAAAAACATTTGAAAGTTTTCCAAAACCGCTACCCAATAGAACTCACGTAGTAATTACCAGACAAAAAAATTACAATCCCGATGGTTGTATTGTAGTTAATAGTATCGAAGAGGCCTTTGCCATTTGCCCAAAAAATGAAGATTCCTTTTTAATTGGTGGTGCAGAAATTTACGAATTGGGGCTTCCTTATGTCGATAAAATTGAGCTTACGCTGATTAATGATACCTTTGAAGCAGATGCGTTTTTACCAAAAATTGATTTTTCAAAATGGGAATTAATACAGGAAGAATTTCATCCTAAAGATGAGAAACACGCACACGAATTTAGCTTTCAAACCTACCTTAAAAGATAATTAAATACTTACCTTTGCCCCAAAATTATTATTAATGTCTAAGAATATTACTCCATATAAAGATTCAGAATTAGGAAAAAAAGAGCAAGTTGCACAAATGTTTGATACCATTTCTGGAAATTATGATGGATTGAATCGTGTTATTTCTTTTGGGATTGACATCAAATGGCGTAAAATAGTATTGAAATTGGTTTCTGATAAAAATCCGAAAACTGTTTTAGACATTGCAACAGGTACTGGAGATTTGGCAATATTGATGACCAAAACCACCGCTGAAAAAATTATTGGTTTGGATATTTCTGCAGGAATGTTGGAAGTAGGAAGAAATAAAATTAAAGCAAAAAACCTGTCTGACAAAATAGAAATGATTTTGGCAGATTCTGAAAATATGCCTTTTGAGGATAATACTTTTGATGCAATTACGGTTGCTTTTGGAGTAAGAAATTTCGAAAATCTAGAAAAAGGGTTGGCTGAAATTCTTCGAGTTTTAAAACCCAACGGTATATTTGTGATTTTGGAAACTTCCGTTCCAGATAAAACTCCGTACAAACAAGGTTATAGTTTTTATTCAAAAAATATTCTTCCATTAATTGGAAAACTATTCTCAAAAGACAATTCTGCCTACCAATATTTATCAGAATCTGCCTCCGTTTTTCCCTATGGAGAAGTGCTGAACAATATTTTAAGAAAAATTGGGTTTATAGAGGTAGAAGCAATGCCACAAACATTTGGAGTAGCAACGATTTATTCAGCTTCAAAAAAATAAAAAGCAATCTAGGAATTTAGAAATGAGAAAAATAATACTATTATTTTTTATACTATTTTCAAGTGTTGGATTTTCCCAAACCAAGGGAATGTTTAGCTATGACCCACTTGTAAACTTGGAAAATTTTGACAAAGCAAATGTATATTGGGGTTATTTTTTAGGATTCAATTCTTTTGGATTTAAAATTGACTATAAAAAAAACCAAGCTGTTGACATTGATGTTGAAAATACAACTGGATTTAATGTTGGTCTTGTTGGCGACCTTAGACTTCATGAATATTTAAATTTACGATTTGAACCTGGTTTATACTACACTCAAAGAAATCTATTGTATCCAAATTTTGTTAAAGAATTAGACGCTCTTAGAGAAGTGAAATCTACTTATATTAACTTTCCGTTATTACTTAAATTCTCGGCATTAAGAACTGGAAATGTTCGACCTTATTTAGAAGCTGGAGTTTCTAGAACTTTAAATTTAGGTAGTAATGCCAATTCTACAGACGACAATTTGCAGCAGCGATTTAGAATGAAATCTTGGACATCCAATTATGAATTGGGTTTTGGAGTTGATTTGTATTTTGAATATTTCAAATTTTCTCCTTCAATTAGAGGTGTTTTTGGAATGGAGGATGAACTTATTCGAGATATCGACCCAAATAGTCCTTGGACTTCTAATATTGAATCGTTGAAAACTAGAGCAATTCTAATTAATTTTACTTTTCATTAACAAAAATTATCTTCTAAATTCACTTAAAATTATTGCCGTAGCAGAAGCTACATTTAAGCTCTCTGTGAGTTGCAAATCGCCAAATCGAGGAATTGTCAATCTGTTTTTGATGTTATTTTCAATTTCTAGAGATATTCCATTGGCCTCATTTCCCATTATTACAATTGCATCATTTGGAAGAGATTCTTTATAAACATTGGAACCATCCATAAAAGTGCCATAAATTGGCAATGAAGTATTTTTTAAATAGGATTTTAAATTTACATAACTCACATTAACTCTAGAAATGGATCCCATAGTAGCTTGAACCACTTTTGGATTGTAAACATCTACCGTTTGCTCAGAGCAAATTACTTGGAAAATTCCAAACCAATCACAAAGTCGTAAAATAGTACCTAGATTTCCGGGATCGCGAATGTCATCTAAAGCCAAAATTAAACCTTTATCGTTTATTGGCGTTGCTTCCGGTATTTTAAATACCGCCAAACAGTTATTTGGAGTGGTTAAAGCACTGATTTTCTTTAATTCAGATTCGGAAATATTTGATTTCAAAGCTGGGTTTACCTCTTCAAATAAAGGTTCGGTGCTATACAAATGTTCTAGTATAAAGTTGGATTTCAATAATTCCTGAATTACTTTTACACCTTCAGCAATGAATAATTGATTTGCAATTCTATTTTTTTTTAGATGCAAACTCGATATTAACTTTAATTGGTTTTTACTAACCATAGAAATAATGTACTTTTGAATTAAAATATTTCACCACCTTTGAGAAACCAGACTACAAAAATATCATTATTTATTCTAATTGCAGTAATAATCTCTGCTTGTAATTCTTTGCGAAGAGTTCCAAATGGAAAAATGCTACTTACCAAAAATGAAATTTTAATTGATGGGAAAAAAGAAAATAATGAAGATGTTACCAATCAATTGTACCAAAAACCAAATAGTTCTTTATTTGGATATCGCCTACGATTGAATATTTTTAATTTGGCATCCCCAAATCCAGACTCAATTTATAAGGCAAAATTTATCAAAAATCCCGAAAAATATACTCAGATGGCCAAATGGTTGTCTAAAAAACAAGTGGATCGATTGGGAAACTCCTTTTATTATTCTGGAATTCATAGTTTTCTTAAAAAAACAGGGGAAGCTCCTGTAATTTTAGATCAGAAAAGTACCGATCGCTCTTTATCAAGGCTGCAATCCTATTATTTTGACAAAGGCTATTTTAACCTAAAAGGAAAATACAAAATAGATTCTGTTAGTAATAAAAAAGCAACTGTAAAATACACTGTTAATAAAGGAAATCCATTTATGTTGGATACCATTAATATAAATATCAAAACTTCAATTTTAGATTCACTTTATAAGAGCAATAAGGATTTTGCATTTCTTAAATCAGGAAAACAATACAATAAAATCGATTTTGATGCCGAAAGAAATAGAATTACAACCCATTTTAGAAATAATGGCGCTTATTTCTTTCAACAAAATTATATCAATTATTCTATAGATACTTTAAATTCAAATAGCAAAGCAAATATTGATCTTAATATTGAAAATCAAGCAATTAGAGTGGGCGATTCTACCAAAATAATGCCCTTTAAATTGTATAAAATCAGTAATGTAAATATTTATACAGACAACCTGACCTCAAAAGCAAATGCTACTATTTTAGATAGTGTTTCCTATAATAATTTCAATTTATATAGCATTTCAAAGTTAAAATTTAGACCAAAAGCAATCACTGACGCCGTTTTTATTTCTAAAGGAACTGCTTTTTCAGATATAAATACAACTTTAACTTCTAGGTCATTAGGCGGATTGAGGGTTTTTAACTATCCATTAATTCAATATTTAGTTGACAAAAAAGATGAAAATTCGCTGATTGCAAATATCTATTTATCGCCTAGACCTAAATTAAGTTTTGGTTACAACTTCGACTTTACTCATTCGGCAATTCAGGACATCGGGATAACGGCAAGTACTTCCGTTTCGATTCGAAACATTTTTCAAGGTGCAGAAACACTAGAAATATCCGCAAGAGGAAATATTGGTTCCTCAAAAGAGGTGGCAAAAATCAATAGTAGTTTTTTTAATGTTTCTGAATATGGTTTTGATATCAAACTGCATCTGCCAAGAGTATTTTTCCCAATAAAAACAGAGCGAATAATTCCTAAAAGGATGCTGCCGTTCACTAGTTTAGCTGTTGGTTATATTAAACAAGAGAACATTGGTTTAGACAAACAAAATTTTACAAGTTCGCTAAATTACAATTGGAATGCGAGCGAAACAGTTAAAGCCAGATTGGAGTTGTTGAACATTCAATTTGTTAAAAATGTAAATACCAGTAACTATTTTAATATTTATAAATCATCCTATTACGTTTTAAATTCCTTGGCTCAAAATGCAAGTTATGCTGTAAATCCAAATTATTTTAATAGCAATCACGATTTGATAATTGAAAGCGGAACTAATGGATTTGCCAACGATGTATTGGGTTCAAACCCAACTATAATTCCATCGGCTGAAGATTATAAAACCATTCGAAGTATCGAAGAAAGAAGAAGCCGATTGACAGAAAATGATTTGATAGTTTCCACGAGTTATAACTACTCTGAGAATACTAAAAAAAATCAAAATGACTATGATTTTATGATTTTTAGAGGAAAAATTGAATCTGCTGGAAACTTATTATCATTACTCGCGAGAGCTTCAAAACAATTAAATAATCAAGAAAGCAGCAATAAATTTTTTGAAGTTGATTATTCACAATATTTTAAAGTAGAAGGTGAATATATTAAACTATGGGATTTACATAGAAAGAGAATCTTAGCCATTCGCTCGTTTGCAGGAATTGCAATTCCTTACGGAAATTCGAATAATATCCCCTTTTCACGAAGTTATTTTGCTGGAGGTTCTAACGATAATAGAGCCTGGCAATCCTATGGTTTAGGTCCAGGAGCAAGTGGAGGTATTAATGATTTTAATGAAGCCAATTTAAAATTAGCATTAAGCGCCGAACTTCGTTTCAATATGTTTGGTCAATTAAATGGCGCATTATTTGTAGATGCAGGAAATATTTGGAATGTGCTTGACAATGTTGAAGATGAAAAATACATGTTTAAAAATTTAAATTCATTAGAAAATAGTGCCGTCGGATCAGGATTTGGTTTTAGATATGATTTTAATTTTTTTATTGTGAGACTCGATTTAGGATTTAAAACCTATAATCCTGCTGAAGAAGAAGGTAGAAAATGGTTTAAAGATTATAATTTAGACAAGTCAGTAATAAATATTGGAATTAATTATCCATTCTAATTTTATAAATTATTAATTTTGCAGCCAATAAATAATAAACAACACATCCATGTCACACAACATTAAAGCTGGAGTAGCTACAGGCGATTCAGTTCAAGCGATTTTTAGCTATGCCAAAGAAAAAGGATTTGCACTTCCTGCAATTAATGTAACCGGTTCAAGCACTATTAATGGTGTATTAGAAACGGCTGCAAAATTAAACGCCCCTGTTATTATTCAATTTTCAAACGGAGGTTGTATTTTCAATGCCGGAAAAGGTTTGTCTAATGCCAATGAAAAAGCCGCTATTTTAGGTGGAATTGCTGGAGCAAAACACGTTCATACTTTAGCAGAAGCTTACGGAGCAACTGTTATTCTTCATACTGATCACTGTGCAAAAAAATTATTACCATGGATTGACGGATTATTAGATGCAAGTGAAGCTCATTTTGCTGAAACTGGAAAACCACTTTTTAGTTCTCATATGATTGATTTATCAGAAGAGCCAATTGAAGAAAATATTGAAATTTGTAAAAACTATTTGGCTAGAATGAGCAAAATGGGGATGACATTAGAAATTGAACTTGGAATTACTGGTGGTGAAGAAGACGGTGTGGATAATTCTGATGTTGATAGCTCTAAATTATATACTCAACCTTCAGAAGTTTCTTATGCTTATGAAGAATTATTAAAAGTGAGTCCTCGTTTTACTGTGGCCGCTTCCTTCGGAAATGTTCATGGAGTTTACAAACCTGGAAATGTAAAATTGACTCCAAAGATCTTAAAAAATTCTCAAGATTATGTTCAAGAAAAATTCAATACCGGAAAAAATCCAGTTGATTTTGTATTTCATGGTGGATCAGGATCTACATTAGAAGAAATTAGAGAAGCTATTGGTTATGGTGTAATAAAAATGAATTTAGATACCGATTTACAGTTTGCTTATACTGAAGGAATTCGTGATTATGTGGTAAATCATATAGATTATTTAAAAACCCAAATCGGAAATCCGGAAGGTGCTGATCAACCAAATAAAAAATATTACGATCCTAGAAAATGGGTTCGTGAAGGAGAAATGACATTCAATAAAAGATTAGAACAAGCTTTCGCAGATTTGAATAACGTAAACACTTTATAGTTGATAGTTGTCGGTTGTTAGTTGTCGGTTCAATCCGATTACCAACAACCATCAACCATTAACCATTAACAAAAACATAAATTATGTCTTGGTTTAAAAGAACAGAAAAAGGAATTACCACTGCAACGGAGGACAAAAAAGATGTTCCCAAAGGATTGTGGTATAAATCTCCAACAGGAAAAATTATCGATGCCGAAGAATTGGCAAGAAACCTCTGGGTAAGCCCTGAAGACGGCTTTCATGTTAGAATTGGTAGTAAAGAATATTTCGAAATATTATTCGATAATAATGAATTTAAGGAATTAGATGCTAAAATGACATCGAAAGATCCTTTGCATTTTGTGGATACTAAAAAATACGCCGATCGATTGAAAGACGCCATGGAAAAAACCAAATTAAAAGATGCGGTTCGAACAGGTGTTGGAAAATCTAAAGGAAAAGACTTGGTGGTTTGCTGTATGGATTTTGCTTTTATTGGAGGTTCTATGGGGGCTGTTGTAGGTGAAAAAATTGCCCGTGGAATTGATTATTCTATCAAAAATAAAATTCCTTTTGTAATGATTTCAAAATCTGGAGGAGCAAGAATGATGGAAGCGGCTTATTCTTTAATGCAATTGGCAAAAACCTCAGCAAAATTAGCGCAATTAGCCGAAGCTGGAATTCCCTACATTTCTTTGTGCACCGATCCAACTACGGGGGGAACAACTGCTTCTTACGCCATGTTAGGTGATATTAATATTTCTGAACCAGGTGCATTGATAGGGTTTGCAGGCCCAAGAGTGGTGAGAGATACAACTGGTAAAGATTTACCTGAAGGATTTCAAACTGCAGAATTTTTATTGGAACATGGTTTCTTAGATTTTATAACTCCAAGAAAAGAATTGAAAGATAAAATTAATTTATATATCGATTTGATTTTAAATCAAAAAGTAAGATAGATTTTATTTTATAGAAAATTCAAAAAACTCAAAGTGATGCTTTGAGTTTTTTTTTACTATTTACATTCCTGTTCGAATGGCTTCTACAGGATCTAATTTTGAGGCTGAAATTGCAGGTAATATACCTGAAATCAAACCGATAACGGCCGCTAAACCAGTGCCAAGAAGTACATTTCCAAAACCTAATACAAAATCAAAATCCAAGGCATTGGTAAGAATTATAGAAATAATCCAAACTAAAAGAAGTCCAATTAATCCTCCAATTACAGATAAAATAACTGCTTCAAATAAAAATTGGAATAAGATAAATCGATTTTTGGCACCCAATGATTTTTGAATTCCAATTAAATTCGTTCGTTCTTTTACAGAAACGAACATGATATTGGCAATTCCAAATCCTCCAACTAATAATGAAAATCCACTGATAATCCAGCCTACGATATTCATTTTCGAAATAATTCCGTCTAATAAATCAGTAAATCCAGACAATACATTGATGAAAAAATTATCAATTTCACCCGTTTTCATTCCGCGGTAATTTCTCAATTTCTGAATTAATTCTGCCTTATAGGCCTCCATATCAATTCCTTTTTCCGGTTTAATAACAATTACAGGAGTCATTGAATCATTGTTATCACCATATAATCTTCTCAGAAAATTCACAGGTAAATAAACGGAAGTATCGTCGCTATCGCCAAAAATTCCTGCACCTTGTTTTTTCAAAACACCAACAACTGTAAATTTTTGACCGTACATTCTAATTTTTTTTCCAATAGGATCTGAACCTTCAAAAAGGCCCTGTGCTACGTCGTTTCCAAGAACAACTAATGCCGCACCTGAATTAGCCTCTGCTTCATTATAAAATCGACCGTCTTGGAATTCTAATCCTTGGATGTCAATAAATTCGTGTGAAACGGGAACTACATTCACATCACTAACAATATTGGCATCATATTTTAAGGATTGTCTTGCGGCAAACATTTGATAACACATTTCTTTGGTATGGTTAACTGAAGATTTCAAATACTCGTATTCGTCGTATTTTACATTTGGAAATTGTTCTCTTTTCCATTGAGGAATTTCTGAAGGTCCAAAAGAAAAACGCATTAAGTAAATGGTATTTTTATCTAAACTACTTAAATCTTTTTTGATTTTTCTATCCAAAGAATCCACTGCAGCAAGAACGGCAATGATGGAAAAAATTCCAATAGTAACCCCTAATAATGAAAGTAAAGTTCGCAGTTTATTGTTTCGCAATGCATTCATGGCAAAACTGAAACTTTCTTTTAACAATCGGAAATAAACAATCATGGGATTAATTTAGCAATGTAAAATTCAATATTATTTTATGAAAAACCTAATGAAAATCAGTATAAAAATAAAATAATTATTTAATAGAAAACGAGACCAAGCATTTGTAGAAATATATTGAAATAAGTTGTTGTTTTCTGGTCATTAAATTATAATTAAATCTAATAAAATAACTATTTTTGCACTTTTAAATCTAACTACAAAATGAACACTACAAAGAAAATCCAATCTGCTTTAATTTCAGTTTTTTCAAAAGACGGATTAGAACCCATCGTGAGAAAATTACACGAACAAAATGTTACTTTTTACTCTACCGGAGGAACTGAAGATTTTATCAAAAATCTAGGAATTCCTGTTGTTCCGGTTGAAGACGTTACCACTTATCCATCAATTTTAGGTGGTCGTGTAAAAACTTTACATCCAAAAATTTTCGGTGGAATTTTAAATCGTCAAGATAATGAAAGTGATGCGCAACAAATGCAAGAATTTGAAATCCCTCAGATTGATTTAGTAATTGTAGATTTATATCCGTTCGAAAAAACAGTAGCTTCAGGTGCATCGGAAGCAGATAGTATCGAAAAAATAGACATCGGTGGAATTTCATTAATTCGTGCTGCTGCAAAAAACTTTAAAGATACTGTAATTGTTGCATCAGTAAATGAATACAGCACACTTTTAGATACAATTATAGCTCAAAATGGCGCAACAACATTAGAAGACAGAAAATTATTTGCTACCAAAGCATTCCATGTTTCTTCGAATTATGATACTGCCATTTTTAATTATTTCAATACCGATGAAACGTATTACAAACAAAGTATTGCCAACGGACAAATTTTAAGATACGGTGAAAACCCGCATCAAAAAGGCTATTTCTTTGGCGATTTTGATGCAATGTTCACTAAATTGCATGGAAAAGAATTGTCTTATAATAATTTATTAGATGTGGATGCGGCAGTCAATTTAATTTTAGAATTTAAAAATGAAGAGCCAACATTTGCGATATTAAAACACAATAACGCTTGTGGATTAGCTACCAAAAAATCAATGAAAGAGGCCTATTTAACTGCTTTAGCATGTGATCCAACGTCTGCATTTGGAGGGGTTTTAATTGCCAATGGCAAAATAGATGTTGCTACAGCAAATGAGATAAATTCGTTGTTTTGTGAGGTGGTAATTGCGCCAAGTTATGATAATGAAGCAATAGCCATTTTAGAGCAAAAGAAAAATAGAATTATCCTGGTACAAAATGAAGTGGAATTACCAAAAACACAAGTTAGAACTTGTTTAAACGGGCTTTTAGTTCAGGATAAAAATAATATTACCGATTCAAAATCAGATTTAAAAACGGTAACCGATACAGAACCAACTTCTCAAGAAATAGAGGATTTAATATTTGCATCAAAAATTTGTAAAAACACCAAATCAAATACGATTGTTTTTGCAAAAAACGGAACATTAATTTCATCTGGAACCGGACAAACCTCAAGAGTGGATGCTTTAAAACAAGCTATTGAAAAAGCTGATACTTTTGGATTTGATTTGCACGGTGCGGTAATGGCAAGTGATGCTTTCTTTCCATTTCCTGATTGTGTGGAAATTGCAAATCATGCAGGAATCACAGCAGTGATACAACCTGGCGGCTCTATAAAGGATGAATTGAGTATTGATTATTGCAATGAAAATAAAATTGCAATGGTATTTACAGGAACACGCCATTTTAAACATTAATTTGTTTAACTTTGTAAATAATTTTTTTTAACCTAACTAAACCCTTAACTGACTTATGGGATTTTTTGATTTCATGACCGAGGATATCGCGATCGACCTTGGTACCGCAAACACATTAATCATTCACAACGGAAAAGTTGTAATTGATTCGCCATCTATTGTTGCTCGTGACAGAATTACGGGTAAAATTATTGCCGTTGGTAAAGAGGCAAATTTGATGCAAGGTAAAACCCATGAAAACATTAAAACCATTCGACCATTAAAGGATGGGGTTATTGCCGATTTTGATGCGTCTGAAAAAATGATCAGTATGTTTATAAAAAGTATTCCTGCTTTGAAAAAAAGAATGTTTACTCCTGCACTGCGCATGGTTGTTTGTATTCCATCTGGAATTACTGAAGTTGAAATGCGTGCTGTTAAAGAATCTTGCGAAAGAGTAAATGGTAAAGAAGTTTACTTAATTCACGAACCTATGGCTGCGGCAATTGGTATTGGAATTGACATTATGCAACCTAAAGGAAACATGATTGTGGATATTGGAGGAGGAACAACTGAAATTGCAGTGATTGCTCTTGGAGGAATTGTTTGCGATAAATCAGTAAAAATTGCTGGAGATGTTTTCACAAATGATATCATCTATTACATGCGCACCCAGCACAACTTATTTGTTGGTGAAAGTACTGCAGAGAAAATAAAAATAGAAATTGGAGCTGCTATCGAAGATTTAGATACTCCACCTGATGAATATTCAGTTCAAGGGCGTGATTTATTAACTGGAAAACCAAAACAAGTTATTGTTTCCTATAGAGAAATTGCAAAAGCATTAGACAAATCGATTCAAAGAATTGAAGATGCAGTAATGGAAACCTTATCTCAAACACCGCCAGAATTAGCCGCCGATATTTACAACACGGGTATTTATTTAGCAGGGGGGGGTTCAATGTTAAGAGGATTAGACAAGAGAATTTCTCAAAAAACAGATTTGCCAGTTTACATTGCTGAAGACCCATTAAGAGCGGTAGTTCGTGGAACAGGAATGGCATTAAAAGACATTCCAAGATTTAGAAGTATTTTAATAAAATAATAGGCACAATAGATGCAGCAAATATTCAATTTTATTTTTAAAAACAGCCATCGATTGCTGTTTTTGCTGCTTTTACTGATCTCATTTGTATTGACTATTCAATCGCATTCTTTTCATAGAAGTAAAGTGATTTCATCTGCAAATTTTTTAAGCGGAGGGGTATATGAAAGAATTAATGGATTTAGTGAATATTTAAATCTACAAACCCAAAATGAAATTTTAGCCAACGAGAATGCTCGTTTGAAAAGCCTTTTGTTTAATATTAAAGATTCTACTTTAGTTCCAAGTATTGACAGTATTAAAGGAGTCGACAAAGTAAATTTGATAGTTTCTAAAGTGATTCACAATTCTTATGATGTTTATGAAAATTACATTACTATAAAAGGGGGAGAAAAAGCGGGAATTAAACCAGATATGGGAGTAATAAATAGTTTAGGAATAATAGGAATCGTAGATAATACTTCAGAAAAATACGCTACGGTGATGAGTATTTTAAATAAAAAATCTCAAATCAATGCTAAAATTAAAAAAACCAATCATTTTGGATCTCTAATTTGGGATGGAAAAAGCACCGGTTTTGTTCAATTAATTGATGTTCCTAGATTGGCAGCAATTAGAAAAGGAGATACTATTGTTACTGGAGGTCAATCAGTAATTTTCCCAGAAAATATTAATATTGGTACCATCGATAAAATATATATTGACGATCAAACGAATTATTACACTCTTAATGTAAAACTATTTAACGACATGACCAATCTAGGTCACGTTTATATCATAAAGAGCAAGGATCGCGAGGAAATTATCAACCTAGAAAAAAAGAATAAAAATGAATAGCGCAGTAATTATGAGCTTCGTTCGGTTTTTCTTGTTGCTTGCCGCACAGATAATTGTATTTAATAATATTGATTTATTTGGTTACATCAACCCATTTCCTTATATTTTATTTATCATTTTATTTCCAGTAAATGGCAATAAGCAGTTGTTGATAGTTACCAGTTTCTTACTCGGTATTACTATGGATTTATTCAGTAATTCCGGAGGAGTTCACGCTGCATCCTGTTTAATATTAGCCTATGCAAGGCCTTATATTTTTAAATTTGCATTTGGATTAAGTTATGAATACCAAACCATTAAAATCAATGATACACTAACCCCTGAACGCTTTTCATTTTTACTTGTTTCAGTAGTAATTCATCATTTAACACTTTTTATTTTGGAAGTTTTTCAATTGAGCTCACTTTTGGATATATTGTTAAGAACTATTATTGGAACACTTTTTACCCTGCTTATTTGTATTATCTTAATTTATATTTTTAAGCCCAGTAAACGATGAGAAAAGCACTGCTTCCTTTAATCATTATTATCGCGACTTCATTGCTATTAATAAGAATTTTTTATCTTCAAGTAGTTAATGATACCTTCAAATTACAATCAGAAAATAATGCCATTAAAATTAAATACGACTATCCTGAAA
>Ga0114975_10001947_pt1 | contig 14348 bp, 23 predicted proteins | sample S_130626_EF_Meta_FD_87031 | JGI IMG/M metagenome (GOLD analysis project Ga0114975, IMG submission 87031) | Freshwater microbial communities from Lake Simoncouche, Canada to study carbon cycling - S_130626_EF_MetaG | ecosystem: Environmental > Aquatic > Freshwater > Lake | place: Lake...
ATCCTAACTGGTCCAAAAGGTGAGCAGTATCCTATTCCTCCGGAAAAGTTTGCAGAACTTAAAGACGATCATGGACACGGTATTTGCACCCCTAAGAAGATTATTAAGGTAGCGAAACTTGCTGATCACTCCGGAACTGTTTACACCAGTTGGGGTGAGAAGTTACACTACAATGCAGGGGAAGATTTTATTGTACGCCATGGATCTAACGACTACGGTGTAGTAAAGAAAGATATTTTTGCTCAAACATACGAAAAAGTTTAATGATTCAATTGTCGGAACAACCTTTTAATTGTGCTCATTGTGGCAAGGCCTTCATGAAAGAGAAGACCTTATTTGCCCACATGTGCGAGCCAAAGCGTAGGGCAATGCAAAAGGATGAGAAGCGTGTTCAGAGTGGATTTTATGCGTTCAATCAGTTTTATAAAATTAGACAAGGTGCAAAGAAACAAAAGACCTATGATGAATTTTGCAAGAGTTCATACTATAATGCCTTTGTAAAATTTGGTAGTTTCCTAAATAACGTAGCACCGTTGTATCCAGAAAAGTTTATAGAATTTGTTATCAAAAGCGACATTAAACTTGATCACTGGTGCAGAGACGAACTGTATGATACATATCTTTATGAGATGTTAAAGATAGAACCAGTCGAAGCCGCATGTCAACGAACTATTACAACAATGATTGAATGGAGTGATACCAGTGGCGCCCAATGGAACCACTATTTTAACTATGTTAACTTCAATCGTGCAGTACATGACATTAAGAACGGAAAGATTTCAGCGTGGGTCATGTTAAACTGTAAAAGCGGCAAGGAAATGCTTGAAAACTTTAACGATGAACAGTTAGAACTGATTGACAAGGCACTAGATATTCCCTATTGGGTCAAGCACTTTAAATCAAACAAGGAAGATGTTGCTGTGGTGAGAGAAATATGCGAGGGGAGCGGAATTGAGTAATCCTCTATCATATTCGGGCGCACTAAGAAGATTCTGTGAAGCATTCGAAGCTGTTCCGGCACCGAGTGACAAAAAGTTTTATAGACGTACTATGGTCAATTGGTCTGACTACAATGACCCTAAGGTTGATTACGTTACTGAGACAGTAGACGCCGTGGCAATACATATTCCTATCTATAAATTAGACGATTTTGTTAGTGCAATTGATGAGCAGAAATATTATGAGATGGAGATCCGTAACAATGTGCCTGCTGTGAAGTTAGCATACGAACGTTACCGACTAATGTTAAAAATGTGTGGAGGCGACTATGCCGGATATTGACATTGACTTTGCCGATAGAACAAAAATACTGGATATTGTCAAAAATATCACGGCTTCTATTGAAGAAGATGGCGCTTTTAAAAAGCACAATACAGGTGTATATTGTCATTCTATTCCGCATAATCCATTGACTGGGCTGTCTACCATTAATTACAAAGAAGCAGAAGACCGTGGGTATTTTAAGATAGACTTTTTGAATGCCAGTGTGTACAATTCAATAAAAAGTGAAAAACACATCACGGATTTGCTGGCTGTTGAGCCATTGTGGGATTTGCTAGAGCAGAAAGATTTTTGTGATTTGATATTTCATGTCAACGGCTATCATAATTTAGTAGCAGAACTAAAACCTAGAAATATTGAAGAACTGGCTATGTTTTTAGCCTTGTTGAGACCGGGGAAAAAGCATCTTGTGGCAATTGTCAGTGAAAAGGGCTTCCAAGCAGTGAAAAATGAAATCTGGGTTAAAACAGAAGACGCCTATTACTTTAAGAAAAGTCATGCTGTTGCCTATGCTCATGCTATTGTGGTACAGATGAATCAAATCTGTGAATCAATCAGCTATCCCTACGCCTAGGTGCTCTAACTAACTGGATTGATTTGCGTTTTATACGTTTTTCTGCAATTTCGCTCAAATTTACGGTCGGTCCAAACAATATTATAATATCTTTGCTGTTGAATGTTTTGATGTAAGGTCTAAAAATTGTCATTTCTTGCTTTAAGAAAATATTAATAGGTATTTTGCGATTACTTTCCCACCACCAGGTCTCTCCGAGCTCTAAAAAGCTGGATTTTTCATATTCTGTGCGAATTACGCTAAAATCGTAGATGCTGGTAACGTTGATATCATTGTTAATAACAATGCCAACGTACTCGTTATCATTAACCTTTACACAACTTATGAAAGGGAACTTATTTTGGAATTCTTGATCTTTGTTTGACTTCATTTAACCTATAAATATGCAGTATGCAGAAATTACCAATCTATTTATATACCAACTCTTACGCTATCACGTTAGATCTGGATAACTCACGGGGTGTCAACAACGTCATGTACCAACGCAATCTTATATTTCAGAAGGGCCTTAAAAACAAGGTCCAAATACAGTTTAAAAATTCGGACCAAAAACCAGTCCCAATCTCAAGCGGCACATTTTTCTTTAGAATGTTCGACCACGATAACATCATGCAGTTCGAGCCAAAAGAATTAGACATCATAGACGACGGTGTTACTACAAGTACACGCGGTCTAGCTGTTCTAACTTTGAATGAAAGCGACACAATGGATCTTGCACCGAAGACATACACCTTTAGTGTTACTGCTCTTGGCGCTGACGGAAGCTACGTCCCTACCTACTCCAATACTTATTACGGGGTCAATGGCACGGCCGAAATTCGCGAAGACGTCGAACCATTCTTAACCGAAAGTTTTTCAACAGATGCATTCAACTGGTATCGAGACTCCCCACTTGACCGTCAAGGTATACCACAATTCAACTGGTGGACATTTAGTAGTGGTACTGTTGAAGCAAATCCTGCTTTCAACTCAAATAATGGCCTGCAAACTTTCGCATTTTACCTAACCAACTTCAAAGGACATCTAGACATATATGGAACATTGGAAGATACACCTAGTGGACAGGGCAATGCGAATGAATCATATGCTCTACTACAATCAATACCTTATAACCGCAGTTTTACCGGGGTTGACTACGTCAATCTAAATGGTAACTATACCAATTTCAAAGTCAAGTACGTTCCGGACGGTGACGCACTTGGTGCAAATTGGTACGGAGCCAGTGTACCTGGTAATCCGACCCCTGGGCAACCATACTGGCCTAACGGAAAACTTGACAAAGTCCTATTTAGAAGTTAAAATAGTTGCATGAACCTGATTCAAGCGACCTTTATAAACTTCTTACCGCCGAAAAGAAAGGCTACTCCAAGTGGCTGGATCAGCTTCAATGCACCTTGTTGTGTTCACAACGGCGACTCACCTGACAAGCGGCAACGTGGCGGTGTCAAAACATCAGGCGATGACGGTTTTCAGTATCATTGCTTCAACTGCGGGTTCAAAGCTGGTTGGATGCCTGGTAAACTATTAAGTAAAAATACTAAAAATCTCATGAGGTGGATGGGTGTACCTGACAGTGATATCAGTAAGCTATCATTAGAAGCACTCAAGAATAAAGAAGAATTAGACAAAACACCTATACCCCTAAATTTTGGGTTGGAACCACGAAATTTGCCAGAAAATTGCAAAAGCATAGATCAGTGGATTGACGAAGGTTGTGTGGATGAGGATTTTTTAAATGTCATTGCCTATATACTTGATCGAGGCATGGAGCTCGACTGGTACGAATGGATGTGGACTCCCGAGGCTGGTTATAAGGATCGCGTAATTTTGCCATTTTTCCATAAAAATGTGGTAGTAGGCTGGACCGCCAGGAAAATTAAGGAAGGCAAGCCAAAGTACTTGACTACAGCACAACCGGGTTACGTTTTTAATTTAGATAGACAAGACGAAAATAGAAAATTTGTGATTGTTGTTGAAGGACAGTTCGATGCCATTGCAGTAGATGGGGTTGCTATCATGCACAATGAGCCAAATTCCACTCAAATTTCACGAATTTCTTCACTCGGTCGGGAAGTCATTATTGTCCCCGACAATGACAAGCCCGGGGCTAAATTAATATCCGCGGCCATAGACAATCACTGGTCGGTTAGTTTGCCAGACTGGGGATCAGACGTAAAAGACGTAGCAGATGCGGTGAAAAAATTTGGCAGAATTTACACACTTTTCACAATCTTACAATACCGTGAGACAGGTGAGACAAAAATTAAACTATTGAAGAAACAACTTGAAAACAAACATGACGACTAATCAAATACCCAACTACAGTTCAGAAGTCCAGAAGCTCTACATTGAAATGTTCATGAGCGATGCTGAGACATTTTTCCGATGTAACAACATATTTGACCCAGAAAACTTCGACAGAAAATTGCAAGACGTTGCGGCATTTATCAAGAACTATGTTGACGAATACAAGGTCATGCCAGAGGCAACTATCGTCAACGCATCGTGTGAAACTGACTTAAATCCTGCGGCATTGCCCAAGGAAAACTATGATTGGTTGATGGTAGAATTTGAGCAATTTTCACGTCATAAGGCACTAGAAAGAGCAATTTTAAAATCAGCAGATCTGTTGGATAAAGGTGACTACGGTCCGGTAGAAAAGATGATCAAGGATGCTGTGCAGATTAGTTTGCAGAAAGACATGGGCACAGACTATTTTGAGGATCCCCGTAAACGACTTGAAGGACTGAAGAACTCAAATGGTCAAGTTAGCACAGGATGGCCGAGTGTGGACAAGAAATTGTATGGTGGCTTTAACAGAGGTGAACTTAATATTTGGTGTGCGGCATCAGGTGGTGGTAAGAGTTTGTTCTTAGCCAACCAAGGAATTAACTGGGCATTGGCAGGATTAAATGTATTGTATCTAACATTTGAATTGGCTGAGAATTTAGTGGCCATGCGTATGGATAGTATGATTACTGATATTCCAACTCGTGAAATTTTTAAGAGTCTCGATGACGTAGAACTTAAAGTTAGGATGACTGGAAAGAAATCTGGTAGTGTACAGATCAAGTATATGCCAAGTGGTAAGAACGCAAACGACATTCGTGCATACTTGAAAGAATATCAGGTCAAAAAAGGCTACAAGCCAGATGCTATTTTAATTGACTATTTGGACTTGATGATGCCATTGAGTATTAAAGTTAGTCCAAGTGACTTGTTTGTTAAAGACAAGTATGTGTCAGAAGAACTGCGTAACTTGGCGATGGAAACACAGGCTATTGTTGTAACTGCAAGTCAGTTGAATCGTAGTGCTGTTGAAGAAATTGAGTTTGATCACAGTCACATTTCAGGTGGACTATCTAAGATTCAAACAGCAGATAACGTGATTGGTATCTTTACAAGTCGTGCTATGAAAGAACGCGGACGCTATCAAATCCAGTTTATGAAAACACGTAACTCAAGCGGTGTTGGTCAGAAAGTTGATTTGGAATTTGACGTTGATACACTTCGTATTAAAGACTTATTTGAAGACGAAGACAACGGCGGCTTTGCTAAACCTAGAGAAAGTATCTACGCTAATCTTAAAAAGACGTCGACTGTTATTGATAAAGATACAGGCGAGATTAAATCTGTTGATCCTACAGAAGGTATTGGTATTAACAAGATCAAAGGTGTCCAAGGTAGTAGTAAGGTTAGGGAATTGTTAGCAGGACTTAATCCAGAGAAAGATTGATGCAAGTTCATCATATGGATTCGTTCTATCTAATAGATAAGATAGAACAGCACGATGCAATCAAAGATAAGATATTAGATCTTATGAAAAGTCTGCCGGTAGAACATCTGCGTCCAACTAGAGATAATGATGTTGACCGTGTAGACAAGTTAGATTGGGGCGATAGCCAAAATGTAAATCGGCCTTGGGTTAGATTGTTTGCTCCAATACTGCAACGCAAGTTGGCCCAGATGATGTATCAATCAGGTTACAAAGATGTTAATATAGAAAATCTATGGTTCCAGCAGTATGTGAACAATGACATCCATAATTGGCATATTCACGGATCAACGTGGGTAGGAGTTTATTATTTAGAAATGGATTCAACAAGTCCAATTACTGAATTAATGAATCCCGTAACACAGCGAGACAAAATCGTTCCTAGTATAGTTGAAGGAGATATTATACTTTTCCCCAGTCATGTAATTCATAGAGCTCCTAGGATGTCATCAGACATTCGTAAGACTATTATCTCTTTTAACTATACATGTGGAAATATTGAAACGAGTCTACTGAATGAAATCAGTAAGTTAGAATAGAGTAGATATTTTTTGATTCACACAATGACTAATTGCTCGTTGCCATTGTTCTTCGCCTGTACCACTTAGGCATATATCTTCAGTAGCATCAGCAGTTAACCATCTATGATCGGGCATCCAGGGTGCTATGCCGCTTTGCTCCCCATCTAATTGGCCAGCACTCCACGCGGCTAACCCAATTCCTGCTCTCCATAATAATGGTCCTTCATTTCCTGATATTGCAGACAGAATACCAAGATCACCTGTAATACCTAAGTTGGGTGCAATCTGTAGTGTACTACTACTAGACCAATCCATCGTATGTACAATATGTACACGAGTCGGTTCTACAGGTCCACCTATATAAACTAAAGCATGTCCGGGATAATTAATGCCGGCGGCACCCATTACAGTTTTAATATCGACGCTAGATGCTTCCTTATTAACCATAACTCCCCATGCACCGTTAATGCCGTGCTGGGCAAGCAATATAACACTTTTTGCGAAGTGAGAACTGTGATTTTTTGGTTGGGCTACAAGTATTTTCCCGGCGAGTGATTCAAAACTGGTCATACGCATATTTACGCTATAAATATAACCATATGTACATCTTTGAATATAATCCACCGATCGAACTGCATGACGAACTAAACCCTGCTCTATGGGAAGACGAGAAAATTAGACGTCAAATCCAGGTCAAACTGCTTAAAATCGCCAAGGAATTCTACGATTTTCTGTCGGTTTCGGTGCCGATCGAAGACGTTTTAATCACAGGGTCTCAAGCCAACTACGTGTACACACAATGGTCTGATATCGATTTACATATAGTAATTGACTACAATAAAGTCGAATATGAAGGCGACGTAAAAAAGCTGTTTGATGCCAAAAGAAAGGAGTGGAAACGTATGTACCCTCTCAAACTTGAAGGTATTCCTGTTGAGCTGTACGCAGAGAATTCTAATGAACCTGCTGTGACATCTACCTTTAGTTTGTTATCAAACGAATGGCTTAAGAAGCCTGCTCCTCCTTTGAAGAGCTACGATTTTGAAGGTGTTAAAGCACTGGCTTATCAATGGGAAGTGGTGATTAAAAAAGCTGTAGCTGTTAACGAACTTCCCATACTACAAAAAATAAAAACCATGTTAAGTTTGTTTCGTCGCAAGAGTCTTGCACGTGATGGCGAATTTGGCTCCGGTAATCTAGCGTTCAAAGCTCTTAGAAATTCAGGACACATTGCTGATCTTTTAGATGCAACTGACTCCTTAGAAAATACTCCAAATCCTGTCAACTAACTGTAGTCCTTAGGCGTTATATATATGTAGGGGTAGAAATTCCTACTTAACCAAAAAGGATATATCATGAAATTGATCGCAACTCTAATCGCAACAATGTTTGCCGCAACTGTATTCGCCGCTGAGCCAGCTAAGCCAGCAACTCCTGCTCCTGCCGCAACTGCAAGTGCTCCTGCAAAAGCTGAAGTTAAGAAGGACGAAAAGAAGCCTGCCAAAAGTACACCTGCTAAGAAAGACGCACCAAAAGCAGACGCTAAGCCAGCCGCACCAGCCGCTAAGTAATCGTAGTTTAGATGACAATGATGACTTCATTGTAGATGATGAAGTCACATTTGGCCGTAATCGACAAGCTGAAAAGTTTGGTAAGGTAGTTCAGGATGATGAACTATCAGACTATGTAAAGTTTAGATTATGGTTAGCACGTCAACTTGCAATGAGAGCATACGAAAAAGCCCACGCATAAGTGGGCTTTTTTATTGAGTTAAGTGTTTAACCAGGGAGGTAGTTGAGGAGTGATCTGTGTAGCTTCTAATTGTTCAAGCTGTATTTTTAAATTATCCGTTAGGCGAGTAATTTCATCTTCACCTAGGACTATTTCTAAAAGTTCTTCACATTGTTCTTTGCTCATCTGACTGTAGGGAATAAAAGGTTCTGTTTGGTCCAAAACCCATTCAACTGGTATTTCCGTGCTACCATACAATGGTGCAGAGTTTCCTTGATCATCACTGCCTGTTAGTGTCCAATAGATACGAGTAACCACATCAGTGTGTGGGCCTATCTGGGCTGTGGTTTCAAACTTGCTAAAATCCCAGTCGTATACGAATTGCGGGTGGCTCATATTATTTTGGAACCATTGGTGTTGCTTTTTCTTTAGCATGCTCGGGATCTGGACCAATCCACTCGACCAAGGCTGCATTATTTGAGATAAGATGGCCATCTCCTCTGATCACACAAGGCAATATGCTCCAATCTGGAACTGCTGACTTAAAGTCGTCCCATTTCCATTTAAAATTATCAACGACTCTAAGGTCTACAGTAATACCTGCTTCTGTTAGACGTTTGTTTATGTGTTTACTCATATTACATTGTGCCAACGGACGGGCCCAAAGTATGCAAGTTGTTATAGCTGTTGTCATTTATTATATCTCCTTAGATATTGGTTCTGACTAACCAAGAATATCTTATGTTAGTTGCACCGGCACGCGATGCAGTGGTGTTGTTACTAATGTTTATATCGCCGTTGTATACGGGGATCTTAATAACTCCAGCGTTTGAATATGGTGCAGAGGTACCTGAACTAAAACCTATCGTGATCCTGTCAGTCTTATTACCAGTGATGTTTGGGTGAATAATGTAGGTCAAGTCTGGATACACAAATACTTCAACTGTGCCTTTGTAGTATTCTGTATTGTTTGGGTCAGTGAAGCTGACAGCAAATTCGCCATAGGTAATTCCTGTACAATCCACAGTCATCAGTGTTGAAGTAGTGCCGTATACCTGACCCTGTGGCATGGTCGCTGTAGTGGCTACAGATATAGAAGGTGCACCTCCGTGACCCTGTTGGCTTATGCCATAGCTGTCCATAATGCCAATTCGGCCAATGGTGTCAGTTTGTTGTATGTAATACGTATCACCTGACCCGTATGTTATCAGGTTATCGATGGTGAAGTATGCTGTACCTCCAATAGCACTGACATCAGTAACATTGAAGAGCTGAGTATATGATTGATTCCAAATATTCCATTGACCCGATTGGTAACTGCCCTGCAATGAATTAATCTGATTGGCTAACGCACTGGAAAATGTTGGAATAACATTTGTGCTGGTTGAGCTGGCATTAGCAGTTACGAACCCTGTCGGAGTTAATGCAGTACGAGCCATGTAGACAAAGTTCTGATCGGCTTGTAGTGTACCAGGTATTTGAGCCACCTGTCCTTTTAATGTTACAGGACTTGATATTGCAATGATTGTTGTGCTGGTAGCCAGTTCTAATCTACCAGTGTTATCTACCTTAAGACCGGTACCAACAATAATGCCGCCGATAGATGAAGTAGTTGCGGCTTGTACAGTAAATGTTTCAGGCTTGTTTGAAAGGTCATTATAGCTACCACTAACTGCTACTGTGGCAAGTCCTAAGTTAGCAACGCCGATGGCCTTTTGTTGTGTTGTATATGTTGTAGCTGTACTCATGTCCAGCTTGTTGCCAATCTGTCCGGTGATCAATGACAGCGTTGAAGTGCTGGTACTTAGTAATGCGCTTAACTGTTGTATAACTGCAAAAGTTGTTCCGCTTGAACCAACTAGGTTCGCAACTGCATCGTTAACTGATGTATTCAATGTTGCTGTAGTCACGAACATTGACAGCGTAGCTGATGTTAGATAATTGACATCGTTACGGAATGCTGAAACCACTGTGGGATAGTCAAGTAGATCATAGAAGCTGCCGCTGGTTGAAACTACCTTGAAAGGAGGAATATGTGTTAGGTCGTTGTAGTCGCCTGTGCGTCCCACATTAGATACTGTGCCACCCCCACCGCCTGCTGTAGGGCTGGACCAACTGAATCCGCCCATGCCGTTGGCGCTCAACAACCATGTGGCTGTGGCCACAGAGTCGGTACGCAACATGGTATTGGTAATCAATCCACTAGGGATTTGGATTTCGCTGATCTGACCAGTTAACTGTTGGAAACTGCTGGCACCGCCGCCACCGCCTTGACTTGCTACGGCAATACCGCCAGGTGTTACGCCGTCACTGATTCTAAACGATAGAGTATCGAGGTCAACAAATATCTCGCCTCTATGGGGCTTAAATGTTGCTCCGGAAGCAAGGCCTTCTTTACCTTGATAACTGCGAATTGGCATAGTGTTGGTTCCTTTGAATATCCACGCTGTGGTTAAATATGTTACTATGCTATTTATTGTCGATACAAAACTTCAGCCCCTTCCTCAGAGCGTAAGTGTGGCACAATGTGACCTGGGAATTGCCTTTGAAACTGCACCATTTACTCCTACAGCCCGGGACTTTCAATGGCAAGGAGATATACCCACAGATCAGCAGGGCAGACCCATCGTACCAGGCACTCCGGAAATGGACATGCTACGAGACTACTTTTTTAAGGTGGTAAAAGTCAACAATGAAAACGTGATAAACATAGGATTCCGCAATTTCAAGTGGCCCGGACATATTACACTAGATCGTCCCATAAAGATGCGCTATGTGCTGACTCGTATCAAGAGCCGACTGGGCTGTAAAGATGTCACTTGGTCAGCAGAATTGATCAACGGTGACGGCAAGATCGCTGTAACTCTAGACATACAGCAACGCTGGTACAACTAACTCAAGATTCTCTAGGTCATTGCATTGGGCCTGTAAATATGCTATTATATACGCATATAAAGGATTCCCATGCACAAATTTACTCCCGGCCCATATACACCAGCACCAGTAGTTGACGGGCAACCTCTTACCTTTAGTCAAACATGGACGTTTGGCGACATCATTTATTCCATGATTCCTATCCGCTTGTTAGGTGGGGGTGAATTTTACCTTAGACTTGAAAACCTAGATCACCTGTGTAGCACAGTCATTGGATGGCCCAACGGCGGCAGTCACTCAGGTCGCATGACCAAGAAAGACTTTGATCTGCTGAAACCCCTGATCGAAGCACAGAGCTATATTAGCAAATGGGCAGTATACGAGGGCCAGGCAATCACGCATCCTCTGGACAACATCTGCTGTTGGTTCTATGGCAACATCATTGACAAGGGACACTACGGTCGTCTTTACTCTCTGGCAGTGGGACTTGATCCAGATCAGTGGGAACCAGAAATCACCCGTCCTTGGCTTACCTTGGGCAATAATGAACCTATCCGTGTCCAAGGCAAGCCCATCATCGTCAGCAAGACTGATCGCTATGGCAATGGGCAGGTACATCAAGTATGGCAACAAATGGCCGCTCAAGCTGATCAGATCCTGTTTGTGGGCACGGCAGAAGAACACGCGAACTATCAGCAGGACTTTGGTATTACTGTTACCTACTACCCGACTCGAGACTTGTTGGAGTTGGCCCGAGTAATCGCAGGTGGTGAATTGTATGTGGCCAACCAAAGTGTGGGCATGGCCATTGCACAGGGTCTGGGAGTTCAATTCTGGTGTGATCACCGCAAGGACAACTGCGATCTAGATGGCTGTGAAACCTACATGCGCAGACCCAACGGCTTTTACTTCTGATGTGATTGCGGGGGAGCTTCGGAACGCATCCTAGCCGCGAAGCGGCGAGCGGTAAAACGCAAAAATGCTACCCAATTAACCGGGTAGTTTACCCCATTTAACTTTCAACCAAATCCGTTCATGTATATAGTAATCAATACTGAGCAGAATGTGTAGTGCTGTGGCAAATCCAGTAGCACTACTAATATCTCCAGTAAACATATAAGTCCATAAGATGGTAAACAGCCATGCTGTCACACGGTATGTTAACATTCTCACAACTGTTCTTTGTTTAGTTTCCATTATTATAGTCCAGGTTCGGGAGGAGTAAACTTCAGCAATTTCGCCGTATACTGATCAATTTGATTCTGTATACGTGTTAGACTGGCTGTGATCTCACGCAGACGGCGAGTATCATCACTAGATATGTGTAGATGATCCACGGGTAGACTTCGGTGTACCTGTGATTCATAGGCCAGTATCTTGGTCTTGCGCTGTTCGAGTTGCAGGATATGCGCCCGCATTTTGTTTAGATTGTACATAACTCTAGTTAGCCCAACGCAGTAGGAATAGAGTGCGATCTGGCGCCCGCTTAAAAGCCAGACTGCAATAGCCCGGTTTCAATCCCCATCCAGCATTGTGATAGGCCCAGTGACTCCAGTGACTGCCCACATACTGCTCCAACCAAGACTCTAGGATTAAGATACTGTCAACCCAGTCTATTTGATTGTCGCAGTCACAGCCCGGCCATGGAGCTGATGCCACGTAGTCAAATGCGTGTAGATCTGGCAAGTACATCTTGCCCGGTAAGTACAGGCTGTTTCCCATACTGATATTTAAGAAAGATTACAAATTAATCGCTACAACCACAGCCCTTTGGACAACGACTGACTTCCCAATATTGTACATATGGTAGTGAGTGTGCTAGAGCCATTAGAGCCCACATTAGTGTCATAGAGTGATCGTTTAAGCCACATACTGCACTAGATTGAAATATACTGTAGATAAACCCTAGCACAAATAGTGGGCAAGGAGCAAATTTTAGTGTCTGCTTTATGATATGATAAGTGTACAAGCGTGTCATACACTTATTTAGACTATAAGATGGTTTTTACCGGATTAGATCTTACCCACTGACTATTAGTGGGTGTAAAGTGTGCATAAGTGCTCATGATATAGCGATCTAATCCTAGTGGATCTAACTGCCCTCTATGAGTATGTGTCCAGAATGTAGGGAATACTACAGCACGACCCTTACGTGATTCAATGATAGTAGAATCATGCATGAACTCTGTGCCACACTCATTATCTGACAAATAGACTATTATACACAGTACGCGATGTGCAACAGCTAGATTATGTTCACTGTGCCAACGATCAAAGGCATAAGTGGGTGGAAAATGCTTGAAGCGCCAAGGACTGAACTCTAAGCCATTATCAATATAGTCTAGCTGTGGAAATTCAGCACGATAGGCACTTAGACAACGGGCGTTTAAATCAGTGAGTATAGGGTGGGCGGATGGGAAGTCATAGTGACGATAGTGTAGATGACTCTCCAAATGCTTGCTTGACACGCCAGCTGACTCAGCTTGTGCTATCAACTGATCACACTGATCACTGGTTAGAGCTGAATCTATGACCAGAGTGAAATCAATCATCTAATGCTCGTCCCAGCGTGTAGTCGTCTGGTGATTCAGTAACTTCGGGACAGGTGTCACTAAAGCGTAGAGCAAACTCTGTGTATATTGAAGTTTCTATTGGCACCCAAAAGCGTGTACGAACAGCATGGACTTCTACTTGAAGCTTGTGCTGACTGATAAAAGCATAAACTTCTCCAGCACGGGGATCTCGATTGAGTATGTAGTATTGACGCATATACACATATTTAAAAAATTCTACGCAAAAATTTTTTGATCTTGATTTAGCGGGAGAGGGGTGTTTTAGATAGTGTAAAATTCTAGCGCAAAATTCTCATGGTGGTCAAGATCTCGGCCCCTGGTGATCCCATCTAACTGGGGGGTGATTTTACCAATTTACGGCATGCTTGTTGCTTGTGCGCAACAGTATGTGTGCATCAGTGACCGGCCACCCCACCTGGGCACCACCGGCCACCACCACCTCATAGTTCGCTGTCAAGTTCCTTAAGGTCACTAGGTGCATAGACATCAAAGCCTTCGTTCTCTAGCTCTTCTATCACGGCATTGAAGTCTGACACCAGCTGACGGATAGCATCAGCCCGGCGTGTATCCTTGTGCCGCTTGCGTAGTGCGCTACCCTTTACGTACATGCGCTCGTAGTGTGCTGTACAGTACAGCGTACCCTGCACTAGATCATGTGCGCCACAGTAGGGTGTGGCACCCTTGTGTGAGCGTGCATCGTATGTGGGACCCAAGTATGTGCATCCATACTGGCGTAGTGTGGCAAGGGCTGTGCCCTCTGCCGTATACATTAGCCCCTCCGCATGCATGTAGTCTTAGCCATTGCTTCCCAGCTGGTAGGAAAGCTCTTGCGCAGGTCTGCTATCTTCAGTACCATACGCAGGCTCAGCTCACGAAGCTTGTCGCTGTTGTCTGCGATGAAGTTGGTAACATCGTCCTTCTGGCACTCTTCGAACTCATAGCTGTCCAGCATGCCCTTGCTTACGATGTCCTTGATACGTAACAGCTTCTCACGATCTGTATCCATCTGCAGATCAATG
>Ga0114975_10001948_pt1 | contig 14343 bp, 10 predicted proteins | sample S_130626_EF_Meta_FD_87031 | JGI IMG/M metagenome (GOLD analysis project Ga0114975, IMG submission 87031) | Freshwater microbial communities from Lake Simoncouche, Canada to study carbon cycling - S_130626_EF_MetaG | ecosystem: Environmental > Aquatic > Freshwater > Lake | place: Lake...
CTATATGGCATTGGCTTTGTTTTGCTATTGTAACAAAACTGAGACAATATTGGATAAAGCGTTTCATTAATTAAAGTGGATTTACCACTTCCGCTCACACCCGACACCACAATAAATTTACCTAATGGAAAATCACAATCAACCTTTTGCAAAGTATTCCCTGTTGCCCCTTTTATTGAAATTGTATAACCATTCCCTTTTCTTCTTTCAGTAGGCACTTCAATCATTTTTTTGCCTGCTAAATACAAAGAAGTTTCTGATTTTAATTTCAGTATTTCTTTGGGGGTGCCCTGTGCAACAATATGTCCACCATGAATACCGGCACGTGGACCAATGTCAACTAAATAATCTGAAGCCATCATGATATCCTTATCATGCTCTACCACTAATACGGTGTTACCTATATCTCTTAATTGTTTTAAGGCAGTAATTAATCGCTGATTGTCTCTTTGATGTAATCCAATACTTGGCTCATCTAATATATAAGTAATACCTTGTAATTGTGACCCAATTTGAGTAGCCAATCTTATACGCTGCGACTCTCCACCACTTAGTGATTTAGATGGTCGGCTTAATGACAAATAAGATAAACCTACATTCATTAAAAAAGAAATACGATCATCAATCTCTTTTAAAATTCCTGCGGCAATTTGGGTGTCTTTTTTATCTAATTTTTTAGGAAGCGCCAAAAACCATTGTTGCAAATCATCCAAATGCATGTCATTTAGTGCTGCAATATTTTGATCGTTCACTTTAAACCATAAACTGTCCTTTCTCAACTTTGTGCCATTACAAGTTGAACAAGTATTCAACTCCATAAAACTTTCTACCCATCCTTTTAAATGATCTGTACTTTGGGAGGAAGTAAACCAACGTTTCATCATGGAAACTATGCCTTCATAACTTCCCGTATAGGTATCAGGAATATCTTCGTCATTCAAATCCAAGTCCAAGCTGTTGGTAATATTTTTATCCCCAAATAAAATCAAATCCATTTGCTCTTTGGATAAATCTTTCAAAGGTTTATCCAAACTTATTTTATGTTTTCTAGCAAATTGTTTCACCTGTGTGAAAACACTTGCTTCTCTAGCCTCCCCTAAAGGCGATATTCCACCAGCATTAATACTGAGGGTATTATCCGGCATGATTAAATTCAAATCAATAGCATACACATTACCGAGTCCCTTACATACTGGACAAGCCCCGTACGGACTGTTAAATGAAAAACTATTTGGAGAAGGTTCTTCATAGCTTAATCCGGTTTCCAAGCACATTAATTGCTTCGAGAATTGAACCACTTTTGTTTTACCTTCTTCTAATAAAAAGAGTAGATCATTGCCCATTTTTAAACACTGAGCAACACTTTCACCGAGTCTAGTTTTCATCGCATCGGTTACAGGAATTCGGTCTACTACAATTTCAATGTCATGTATTTTATAACGATCCACTTGAAACTTTGGTCTTAACTCAATAATTTCTCCATCCACCCTAGCTTTTACAAAACCCTTTTTACGAATTTCTTCAAATAATTCTCTATAATGTCCTTTTCGTCCACGCACCACAGGTGCTAGTAAATTGATTTTCTTGTCCTTAAATTGTGTGAAAATATTTTGTACTATTTCAGCCTCAGTAAACTTAACCATCGGCTTCCCCGTATTATAACTGTATGCTTTTCCAATACGTGCGTACAATAACCTTAAAAAGTCATATAATTCTGTCACCGTACCAACAGTAGACCTTGGATTTTTATTTGTGGTTTTTTGCTCAATGGCAATCACAGGTGAAAGCCCTGTAATTTGATCCACATCCGGGCGCTCCATATCCCCCATAAATTGACGTGCATATGCACTAAAACTTTCCATGTACCTGCGTTGGCCTTCATTATATAAAGTATCGAAGGCCAATGAAGACTTTCCACTACCACTCACCCCAGTAAAAACCACTAATTGATTTTTAGGTATGGCAATATCAAAATTTTTTAAATTATGCTCCCTGGCGCCAACAACTTTTATCTGGTCTTTTTCCTTATTCATACTATTTCGTAAAGATATAACAAGGAATTAAATAATAAGTTGACTATAAGCTATAAACAATCCCTAATTTTGTGTGCAATTAAGATAATACCGTTTTATGTATTCAAATATTAGCAAAATATTCAAAATTGCCATAGGCTTATGCTTAGGAATCGCAATAATGCTTTTTTTTGTTAGTTATACTGCAGGCAGGGAAGTTGTTTTTTTATGGTTAAATATAGACCTTGGCAATACAGCTGATTTGATTTTTAATTTATTTAGCCATTTAGCTGAAGGTTGGATTTGGATACCCTATTTTTTATTGTTTTTTGGTTGGTTTAAAAAAGATGGGATTTTTATTTTATTAAACTTTTTGATTTCGACCTTATTAACACAAATACCCAAAAATTTCATTTGGCCAAAAGTGAGTCGACCTTTAGCAAGCAATATTGCACCCGAACAAATTCATACTGTAAAAGGAGTTGAAATGCATTTTTGGAATAGTTTCCCTTCTGGCCATACGGCAACTGCTTTTACACTTTTTTTATTGACTGTATATTTATTTCCAAAAAGAAGTGTTTTAGTGATTGGATTATTGTATGCAGTAGCTTGTGGATATTCAAGAATTTATTTAGGACAACATTTTCCACTAGATGTTGCTGGAGGAATTATAGTAGCCATCACAACCCTACTAATTTGTATTTTCATCAGAAAAAAAGAAACCCATGTATTATAAAATTATTAAAACTATTTTGGCTTTCGTAATTACAATTGCAGGTATCAGTCAAGACACTTCGCAGCAAATTATACAAGGACGTCTAAATGATAAAAGTCAACAATCAAAGCCCTATGTCATTTTGATTTCAGCGGATGGATTTAGGGCAGATTTTACTGAAAAATATAATGCCAGTTTTTTAAAAACAATTCAGCAAATTGGGGTACGTGCAAAATATATGCAACCTTCCTACCCTAGTGTTACTTTCCCTAATCACTATACTATTGTAACAGGATTATATCCCTCACATCATGGATTAGTTGATAATAATTTTATCGACAAGTCGACTGGACAACTATACACCATGAGTAATAAAAAGATGGCTGCTGATGGAAAATGGTATGGCGGAACCCCATTATGGGTTTTAACTGAGCAACAAAAAATGATATCCGCTAGTTATTTCTGGGTGGGATCTGAAGCAGACATTCAAGGCATTAAACCTACTTATCATTTTAATTATAATGAAGTTACTCCCATAAAACAGCGTATTGAAACGGTTAAAAATTGGCTTTCCTTACCTGAAGAAAAAAGACCACATTTAATCACTTTTTATTTTCCGGAGGTTGACCATGATGCACATACTTATGGACCGGAAAATCCATTGGTACAAAAGTCAGTTCAATTTGTTGATAGTAGTATAAATGCTTTACAAAACGCTTTAGCCCCTTTAAACCTTCCTATAAATTATATTTTTGTTGCTGATCATGGTATGACAACTGTAGATGTTGACAATACTTTAGGCTACCCAGCAGCAGTGAATAAAAATGATTTTAATATTCCATGGAGTGACGCCTTGCTGCATTTATATGCAAATGATAGTAGCAAAATAATGACCACCTATACTGCATTGAAAAATGATACTAATTTTAAGACATTTCTGTTAAATGAAACACCTGACTATTGGCATTACAAAAAGTCCGATGATTGGTACAATCGACTTGGTGATATGATTTTAATTCCCAATACAATCCATCGCGTTTTTAATTTAGGAACAAGAAAACCAACTCCAGGGAAACACGGGTTTGACAATAAAGAAGTAGATATGCGCGCAAGCTTTATGGCATGGGGTCCTGCCTTTAAAAAAGGCTTATTAATTGATGGATTTGAGAATGTAAATGTTTACCCGCTTATTGCATCTATTTTAGGATTAAAAATAAATGAACAAAAAATTGATGGAAAATTAAATGTATTAAATCCAATATTACTTCCACCTCCAGTAATAATGAAGGCAGCGAAAAATAATTAGGTTTAATTTTTAATACACCTAACAGACACACCCCCTTCTAGTGTAATTCCTGTAGTTTCTGTAAAATTAGTACTTGTATTAATTAAATAGCGGCCATAATTGGTTGAGTTATCTGCCAAAGGTGTAGAGCTCCAAAAATAACCCCAAGTATTAATGTTAGAAGATGAATTTTGGTCGCCCATATAGCCACCTGGCAAAGCAGTGAAATTGGTTGAATTAGTCGCACCAGTATTGGGTGCATTCCAGTGGGTTGTCCCTGCTTCTTTTAATTTTCCGCCGCTTGCATTACCCCCAATAGAAGTTGCTAAAGTATTGAAGTCAGTTCTTGTAGGAACCCTAAATCCAACCGGGCAAATATTTCTTGGGTCTCTTATCGCATATCCATTATATAATTTTCCATAAGTGGTACTATTAGCAGCATTATGAGCATAATAACACCATCCGGGTGTCGTAATATTATTATTAAATGCAAGATCAGCTCGTTCAATAAGTTCACCATTCTGATAAGTAGTAACATCCAAATTATATTTCATCCAAATTTGTGAACCAATAGTTATTGTTTCTGTATCAGGATTTACCAAAAAGCCTTGAGGAACTACTTGTGCAATAAGAAAATTGGGTAAAATACAAATGATTAATATGAACAAAAGATTTTTTTTCATTTTAGAAATTTTGAACAATGGTTGTGTAATAAGTTGTGCCATCATAAATTAAAGTCACAATATCAATTTTACTTGCAGTATTGGTTAAACTTGGAATTACCCCGCCAGCCCATTTCCAAGCTACTGGAAAAGTAACATCTCTAGTTCCTGTTGCATCTTGAACAAATTTAATAAGATAGGTGCCCACAACAGGATTGTTTAAATTTAGTGTGGTTACATTTAATCCCATATTGACAGTAAATACATTACCTCCGCTTAAATCAATATTGGTTGTTGCTGCAGCAGTAATAGCAGTTGGCATCGTTAACTTAAATCTTTTAGCTATAACATCTCCTGATACAATAATACTAGTTGAAGAAATCGTTCCTGCATTTATACTTGTTGCAGTTGCATCCCCTAAAACTGGAGTTACTAATGTAGGACTGATAGACCTTACTATACTTCCTGTTCCAGTTGTAGTGGTTGTACTCAAAACACCACCAGCAGTATTGGTAACTAAGCCTGCAACATTTAACCCTGACAAAGTTATCGTACTAAAGGTCGGAGAGGCTGTAGTTGCTACTGACTGCCCAATGGAAACTGTATTACCTCCACTAACCGTAACACCCAATCCAGCAGCAACCGCTGATTGTTTTGCATTAAATAAATTCCAATCGGTTGAAGTTAAATATCCATTTGAACTAGTGGTTGCTGCAGTCATTGATATGGCATTCGAAGTTCTTGATAAAGGCGCATTAAAGGTTAAAGGGTTTTCGAAATCAACACCTATAGTGGCGGCAGAAACTACTCCTGATCCATTCGCTTTTAAAACACCATTAATATTCCCAGCACCACCATGAGATGCATCAATAATATTACCCAACCAAGTACCTGTTGTAATGGAACCTAATGTTATAATTGCAGTTGAGCCAACCGCAGGTGCAGCACCAATAGTATTGTATGAAATGGTTTTTGCAACAGATCCATTAAAAGTAGTTGTTGTGACACCACCAAGACCACTATCATCAAATGTAATGGGACTAGGGACATTTGAAAAGATGGTAATATTTGCAGAACCATCGAAAGGCACTCCATTAATTGTTTTGGTCGCTGCTAGTTTAGTTGCTGTAGCTGCGTTACCCGTTGTGTTTTGATTTAAAGTTGGTACATCCCCTGCAACCATAGTTCTAAACGAAGGTGATGCATTCACACCTGAACTAGGTCCAGCATAAAAAGTATTTGCTGATTGTGCACCAAAAGCTCCAATTTTATTATTAAAAACATTCCAGTCAGTAGTTGTTAAATAGCCTGATACAGAAGTAGATGCTGCAGGAATTGAAATGATACCGGTGCTAGCTGAATAAGATAATGGGCTGTTTGCACTAATAGCATTTCGAGCCCTAGTCGTTGTATAATATAAATTAGTTCCTTCAGGTATATCAGAAGTATTTAAAGTAAAACTACTTTCTGTATGACCATTTACTGATGAGATCGCAGCAGGCATTAATAGTTCTAACCAATTTGATAATGTAGTCGCAGGCAAACTACTTAATACAAAGTTTTTACTATTATCGGTTCTGATTGCTATACTTCCAACTACTGCTGCTGAAAGTCCTAACATAGCCGATTGACTGCTTACCACATATCCACTTGAAAATGATATAGAAGGTATTTGAGATGCTGGAATTTTTCCATTCACATCCAAAGTTGCTACTCCATTTTGAATTCCCTTTTCATTTAAATCAATTTTATTATTGAATATGGTCCAATCTCCATTTGTTAAATAACCGCTATTAAACCCATTAGCTTGTGGAATAGAAATTGTATTAGATGAATTTAAGAAAGGAGTTGAAAAAGTTAATGGCATTTGAAAATCGGTTCCAGCTGTGGCAACAGAAACAATACCTAACCCATTGGCTCTTAAAATACCATTATTAGTACCGGCACCACCAAAATTTGCACCAATAATATTTGCTGCCCAGGTACCTGTACTAATAGATCCTAATGTGGTTATACTCGTCGATCCAATGGTTGGGGCTGCACCAATACTATTATAAGATATATCAGTACTAACTGCACCATTAAAGTTACTTCCTGCATTAACTCCTAATCCTGTAGCAATAAAATTAAGCGGATTACTCGTATTGGCAACTATTGAAATATTAGCCGTGCCATCAAAAGAGACATTATTAATGTTTCGAGCATTTAAAAGTTTGGAGGCGGTAGCTGCATTACCACTGGTATTAGCTCCATTATTAGGAATATCGGCTGAGACTAAGCTTCTAAATCCAGCAGCACTAGCTGCTCCTGAAATAGGTCCTGCAAAAACAGTATTCGCAGTTATATTACCCGCTAATCCAACAAGTGAATAGGCAGGAATATTTAAAACATTGCTACTTAAAGTAGAAACACCATTATTGCCAATATTAGTGATACTATTAACTCTATTATTATATGCAATTGCAAATTGATCATAATCAATTTTGCTAATTAAACCCGCAGTTACTGAACTTGCCGAAGCTAGTGGAATATTTAATGTATGATTAGCTCCCACTGACGTCCAATTAGGAGACAACCCAATTGAACCAGGAATTGATAAGTTCTGAACCTGTGCAGTCAATCCATTTAAACTATATAATTGAGCATTATTTGATACATTGCCAAGTCCTACTTTAGATGAATTAATGCCATTAGCTATTTTTGCATCGGTAATTGCTGCATCTTGAATTTTATTGGTGGAAATGGCATTATTGGCAATTAAAGGAATTGTTGCTGTACCTGTTAGGTCTCCGTTTAACATTACAATTCCTTTATTAATAGTCGTCGCATCAGGTGCGCCAGCAATTAAAGCTGCGTCTACATAAGATTTAATTGCTTTTACGGATGGATATTTGGTATCATTATAATCGCCCACTAAACTTACATCTATTGATTTGTTAATGAGGTCTTCCTTATAGTCAATCCTGTTTGATAGTCCTAGCGTATCTCTTCCAATACGATTGTTCAACATAATCATTGTATCGTTAATATTCAATTTTAAGTTGATTCTATTGGATAAGAAAAAAGTATCTCTACCAAATCTATTGTTTAACATACCAGCTGTATCAATAATATTTAGTTTTAAATTAACCCTATTGGATAATGCAATAGTATCTCTACCAAATCTATTGTTTAACATATTAGCAGTATCAATGATATTGAGCTTTAAATTGATCCTATTAGACAAATATGAGGTGTCATAAGATTTAGATGCAAATTGATAAGGAGTTACATATTTCAAACTATCCCCGATTAATATAGCTTTATGATAAGGCAATAACATTTTAGCGGTATCCGTAATATTTAATTTAGCATTTAAAATAGCTGTATCCATCCCAGCAGCATTAGAAGATAAAGATTGAATAGCATAAGGAACAACTCCAAATTCAACAGCACCTAAATCAATCCATTCTTTATTATAGTCCCAATTTAAATCAGGTGCGACTGGTGTTATGGATATTTTTAAATGAAAAAAATAATTACCTTTCGACCAATCAATTGCGAAAATATCTTTTGCCCCCACGAATCGAACACCTTTACCAATTATTAAGTTGAAGATGCCAAATTCATTCGTAACCACATTGTGATTTTCACCATAAACAACAATTGGATTCGTTAATCCATTTTCAATAGTGCATTTCACATAAATTTTTCTATTATTAGCAGCATTTTGTTCTTTATCTCTGGCAACTGCTTGAAAATTTATTCCAGCGTTTGAGATTTGAGCCGTTAATGAATTGAAAGAAGATAATAAAAAAAGGGAAAAAGATATATATTTTATGAATTGTGAGTAGGTTTTAGTTTGCATTTTGTTTGGCTTATAAATGGGTAAATGAATCATCAATCCCGACTAACAAATAAACACCAATTAACTTCATCGGGCAATGAGTCTTAAGCCTCATTTTACAAAACAATTATATATGATTAATAAGGCTATAATCCTTAACTATATTGAATCAAAGGGCTTTGAAGTACAATCTCTAATAATCAATCATTAAGCTAAAAGAAAACTTATACAAGATATTATAGATACATTGCGGATGACAAACTCAAAATGATTAGAATAAAAGCATATAAATTATTAATAGTATTAACATTATTTACTTTAAATAATATACATGTATATGGACAAGACAAAATACATAATCATACCAAAGGCGAGAATTTAATAAAACTTTGGGATTCCATTAATAATAGTGCTGATTATATTATTGATCCATTTAAAATTGAAGTTTGGGAAGCTAAATTTGAAAGTGAATATTTCAGTGCAATAAAAAATAACGATAAGGACTTTGCATTTAAATTGAGTATTCCCTTAAGTTATATTTATCATTCAGAAACTAAATTTAAAAAGGGTCTACCCTTATTAATAAACATTTATAATCATAAAAATAAAATAAACAATAAGCAACTAAAGCAAGTTTTAATCAAATTAGAAGAAGAATATAGATCTACAAACGATATCGAGCATGCAATTGTCATTAGAAAAGAAAGAATAAGCAACAGGTTCATAAATAATTACTGGGAAATATATAAAGACTGTGGACTATTTGAAGCTGCTAAAAAAGATTTAATTCACTTTGAAAAAGTCCCACCAGCATATACAACAAATCGCTTACATTATTATTTTTTATTAGGGGATTTATTCATGCAAATGAAGCAATATGATAGCGCTGGCAATATTTATAAAATGGGTCTTGACGCTGCAAAAAATACCATTATAGTAAACAATAAAACACATCAATATAGTAATGATAAAATACTTTATTGGGAGGCTTGTTTTATGGGACTCATTATAAAAAGCAATATAGGTAAAGGGAATTACATAAACGCCATATCTATACTTAAATATGATATTTCACATAGTTACGAAAACACCGATAATAAAATTGAGAAAATGTTAATATTGAGTCAATGCTATTTACATTTTAATAATTTATCGGAAGCTAAAATTTATTTAGATAGTTCTAGGAAATTGTTGTCTGAAAAAATTTCGAAACCTATCCAATTAAGCTATTTATTAACCAGCTCTGACTATTATAAAGCCATTAACAAAATAGACTCTGCATTAATATTTTATCACTCCTATAATAATTATAGAGATACGCTGTATAATAAAATACAAAAAAATCAGTCGATACTATTACTTGTTCAATTAGAAGTTGCCAACAGAAGAAGTGAATTATTAGAAAGTAAACAATCATTGATTGATAGTAATAAACAAAATAATCAGCAAAAAACACTTTTATTAATACTAATGTTTTTTCTTATTATATCCATTACAGTTAGTGCTGCCATTTATTTAAATAGTATTGCGAATACGAAATCAAAAAATAAAATTGAGGCACAAAACATAATGATCAACGCACACTCTGAAAAAATTGAAGCTCAATTTAATCACAACGAAATTTTATTAAAGGAGTTACACCATCGGGTAAAAAATAATTTACAGGTCATGTATAGCCTACTTAATCTTCAAAAAAGAAGAAATAAGGACGTGGATACTATTGAAACCTTATCAGCCATCCAAAATAGAATACAAACGATGGCATTGGTTCATCAAAATTTATACAATAGTGGTGATTTTGAAATGGTGGAAGTGCTAAATTATATTACTACCCTTGCCAACCACCTTGCATTAATATATAAAGTGGATAAACAAAAAATAGATATCAAATTTGAAATTGATGCTACTTTAAAATTACCCATTGAAACAGTGGTAGCTATAGGATTAATAGTCAATGAAGCAGTTTCAAACTCTTTTAAATATGCATTTAAGCATAGAGAATTTGGCGCAATTCTAATCAAAATTGAAAGTGATACCAGTGAAATAGAAATTACCGTTCAAGACAATGGCAATGGCATTAAGCAAGAAAATACTAAAGAAAATAGCTTGGGAATGAAACTCATAAAACTAATGTGCTTACAATTAAAAGCAACGCATACATTAGAAAAAATAAATGGTGTTAAGCATCATATAAAATTTAATAAAATATAATTATGGAAAAAAGAATTTTATTACTTGAAGACGAAATTATAGTTGCGCTTGACTTACAAGAAATATTAGAGTCAGCAGGATATAATGTCGTCGTTGCACATAATCATAAAGAAGCCATTGACGCTACCAAAAAACATAAGCCACATCTTGCCATTTGCGATATCAATTTAGGAAGTGGTGACTCAGGTATTGATTTTGCAATTGAAGCAAAATTAATGCTCCCTAAACTAGAAATCATTTACGTCACTGCATTTAGTGATCAGAAAATGGTTGAATCAGCAGATTTAACCAATCCCTTTAATTATATTGTAAAGCCCTGGAATGAAGAGCAGATTAAAGTATCGGTCAATATGGCTTTTAAATTTTTAACCGACAAAATGAAAAAAGACAGCCTCATTGAATCGTTGAGCTTGTCTGAATACAAAATTTTGGATTTAATTGCAAAGCAAAAAAAGAGTAAAGAAATAGCTGATATGTTATTTATTGCCGAAAAAACGGTAAGAAATCATCGCTACAATATCATAAAAAAGCTAAACCTTCCAAATGATAATAATAGTTTACTGAAGTGGGCGATTACACATTTTAGTAAATAAAAAAACAGTGTAATAATTGAGGCATTAGCCCTATTTACCTGTACTTGTTTTCATCGTATTTTGTATGGATTGAAATGGACGCTCTAAACTAACGCCAACTCATACCATATGAATAAACACATACTAACGTTTTCTTTTTTGATATGCCTCTATTTTACGCATATTCCCTTATTCTCACAAAGCAATATACCAACAATAAGTTCTATTAAAAAGAAATCATCTTTTTCAGAATTAATTAAAAATAAGCTGTACTTAACAACAGGAATGAATTTTAGCAAGCAAACTATATCCCTTAATAGTTATAATTCAAAATTTATTTATGATTTAAATAATTATAATAAAAACCTTTACAAGCCTGGATACTTTTTAGGAATAAGATATGAAGGAAATAGTAAGCGAAATCAAAAAATGATATACGCAATAAGTCTTGAAAAAGTAGTAGCAGGTAGCAAGTATTTAGAGCGTCTTAATCTGCCACCTTTTTTAAAATATTTTACTCCATTTAAAGCCGATGATCAATTAGTGATAGTGAGTTTAGCTAGTTATTACAAGCAAGAATTCCCCTTTGGTGATATGAATAAGTATAAGCTTAGTTTGATTTTAGGACCAAGCATGAACATTAGATTATCTAAACAAAGTCCTGATAATTTAATAAACAAAAATTACAAACATATATACTTCAGTGGCGACGGTGGTATTGAATTTAGTAATCCTTCATTTTATACAGTATTCGTACATTATAAATTAGCACTAAGCTCATTCACAAAAACGCCTATTCATACCAATTTGAATACAGTTGAAATTGGCACCATCATTAAAACAAGTGATATATTTTAAATCAACATTTATGAAGAACCTATTTTCAACCCTACCCTTTTACATACTATTTCTAATATTTAGCTCATTGGCTTGTTCGAAGGATGATAATGATATGGGTGTTAACCTGACTTATCAATTAATTGGAAATAAAACCTGGTATTTGGATTATGCACAAACATCGACCAATTCAATTGTCAATACTAAAACATACTTAGGGAAACCCACCTATTTCATTAATTACTTTATTAATAAAACAACAACAGATTCGGATGGCCTAACGGGTACTTATTCGATTATGAAAATGGGCACTTTATTACAAATTCAAGTAGATGCAAAAACATTGAGCGGAAATCCAAGTGCTTACTCTTATGAAATTGAAAATATAGGTTCTAAAAATATGATATTAAGTTATGAGTTAAATAATACCAAAACGCGCTTATTTTTTACTGCGCAGCAATAATACATATCAATCAAATTACCATGACTAACCTTTTTTCAAAAACTTACTTATATGCATTAACTACTTTATGTAGTTTACTATTTATAATTAGCAATGTAAAAGGGCAAAGCATTTTAATGAGTAGCATGGGGATGCTTCCTGGAACGACAAATAATGCCGCTAGTGTTATATTTAAGAGTAATGCGAATTGTATTGATGTTCAATCTGGACTTACACTGTTTAATAACTCCACACGCAATGGCGAATTCAATATAAACTGTACTGTTGCACAACAATTTAATGTGCTAGGAATGAAATTATTTCCAAATCCTGTAACTACCAATGCTAAACTAAGGTTGACAAATATACCTAGTGTAAATCAGGATTTTAAACTGACCGTTTGGAACAATCAAGGAAATTTGATTTTACAAACAAAGGAATCAAGTGTACAATTATTTCAAGGATCAACAATTAGTTTACAGCACTTGATTGCGGGTAGTTATGTACTAATGATTGAGTCTTCACTTTATATGGAGGCTATTAAGTTTATTAAGGTTAAGTAGTCTGTGCGCAGAGCAATTGAACCGACATTAACTCTTTGCCTAGATTGTGAAAAGCCAATTCTATTTTACTTAATTGCTCTGCTCTTGACTTAAGGTACAAATAAAAAAACAATCCAATGAATGGGTATGTTATTAGTAATTAATTTTTTTAATAAAAATAATATTGAAATTATAAAAAAGTTGTAAATTCAATTTCCCCCAATTAATAAATAAAATATTAAAAATGAAAAAAATTTTAGTAATTGGATTTTTATCTTTATTAGCTGCGTGTAGCAAAACTTCATCTTCAAGTAGTGGTTTAATAACTATGAAAACTTCAAGTGGTGCTAGTTTTTCCTCGAATAATATATCAAGAACATTAACTACGGAAAGTGGGAAGTTTTTCTTTAACGGAACTCCATTTGATAATTATAGCCCTAGATATTTTTTTTCAGGAAATTTTGATGTTCACAATAGTTTGATACTGCAAATCCCATTGCCAAATTCTACATCAACAAAAACTGTAACATCATCTAATTCAAGTACTGAAGTGACAATAAATGATAAGGACTATTATGGACTCAAATTATCCGTGACATTTACAAGTAACGTTTATCCAGGTAGAGTTGCAGGTAATTATACAATTTATGATGGCCCAAGTTCAACGGTTGTTTTATGTTCTGGAACATTTGACTACACAGCAAAATAACAACATAATTTATTTATAGGTTTTTACATAAATAGCACCTTACAGTGCTTACCTCCAGGATTGACGTCGCTTTGCTCTATACTCCAGGATTAGCTCCCTTCGGTCGCTGATCCTGGAGTGGGCGTTGCAAATATGAAAAAGCCTTCATGCTTCGCATGTTACTTTTGTATTTCATCCGTCCAGCTACAAGCAAGCTTGTGCTGTCCGTCTAAAACACAAAAGCCTCAACATTGCTGTTGAGGCTTTTTTTCGTGTTTGTCGGGAAGACAGGATTCGAACCTGCGACCCCTTGGTCCCAAACCAAGTGCGCTACCGGCCTGCGCTACTTCCCGTTCCATTACAACTTGAATTGTAAATATTTTTAACCAGTAATCATCTCATTTTAAACCTTAAAGAACTAAGTTAAGTGCGGAGAGGAAGGGATTCGAACCCTTGGTACAGTTTAACCCGTACGGCAGTTTAGCAAACTACTGATTTCAGCCACTCATCCACCTCTCCTCCGAACCTCTTTCGAGGGGTGCAAAAATAAG
>Ga0114975_10001949_pt1 | contig 14332 bp, 32 predicted proteins | sample S_130626_EF_Meta_FD_87031 | JGI IMG/M metagenome (GOLD analysis project Ga0114975, IMG submission 87031) | Freshwater microbial communities from Lake Simoncouche, Canada to study carbon cycling - S_130626_EF_MetaG | ecosystem: Environmental > Aquatic > Freshwater > Lake | place: Lake...
CACAACACGATAAAGATGTATTCAAAACATCCATGGAGATTGACCAAAGATGGGTAATTGAATTGGCTGGTGATAGACAACAGTATATTGACCAAGCACAATCATTAAATCTATTCTTTAGACCAGATGCACACATTAAATATATTCACGCCATTCATTTTATGGCATGGAAAAAAGGCCTGAAAACTCTTTACTACTGCCGTTCTGAAAAGATTGGTAAAGCAGATAAAGTATCCAAAAAAATTCAAAGAGAAATTATTAAGGAAATAGATATGACACAAATAGCACAAGGCAATGATTGTATTGCTTGCGAAGGTTAAATGGCCTACTCAGAAAAAGTAATTGACCATTACGAAAATCCACGAAACGTTGGTAAAATGGATTCAAATGATGAAAATGTTGGTACAGGTATGGTGGGTGCGCCTGCTTGTGGCGATGTAATGAAACTGCAAATCAAAGTGCAGGATGGAATAATTACTGATGCAAAATTTAAAACCTACGGATGCGGATCGGCAATCGCAAGTAGTTCACTAGTTACTGAGTGGGTCAAGGGTAAAACCCTAGAACAAGCAGGATCAATCAAGAATTCTCAGATTGCAGAAGAGCTTGCTCTACCACCTGTCAAGATACACTGCTCAATCTTGGCTGAAGATGCAATTAAAGCAGCAATAAAAGACTACGAACTTAAATGTTCATGTAAGGTATAAAATGATTAATGTAACTGATAACGCTTTCAATAAAATTGGAGATTTAATTGTTGAAGAAAAGAATCCTAATTTAGCATTAAGAATATCTGTTAAAGGCGGGGGTTGTTCCGGATTTAAATATTCGTTTTCTTTTGAAGATAATCAAGAAGAAGATGATTTTGTAATTGAAAAAGAAGGCGTTAAAGTATTTGTTGACTCCATGTCAGCACAATATTTAATGGAAGCAACAATAGATTATAAAGAAGAAAAATTCAATTCACAGTTCGTTATATCGAATCCTGAAGTTAAAGCAACTTGTGGTTGTGGTTCATCAGTAGCATTTTAATATTTAACTTATGAAGCCTACACTTGCTTTATTTGTATGTGACCCAAAATGTTCAATACAATCAAGTAATGGTGTAATCAAAGCATTATCTCCACATTATAATTTTAAGTTATTTTCAAAAAATGAAGTTGAAGATGGATTTCTTGATGGCGTAGATATTGTTGTTTTTCCTGGTGGATTTGGAAGTTCAGATTCATATGATACTATACTTAAAAATAATACAAAATTAATAACTGATTTTGTAAAAAATGGTGGCAGGTATCTTGGCATTTGTATGGGAGCATATTGGGCTGGTAGCCATTATTTTAATATACTTGATAATGTGGATGCAGTTCAGTATTTTAAACAACCCAATACTGACACAAAAAGGCCTCATGCCAAAGCCATTGATGTTACATGGAATGGTCAAAAAGAAAAGATGTTTTTTTATGATGGTTGTGCTTTAACAGGTGAAGGATTTAAAACAATTGCAACATACGCCAACGGAGATCCAATGGCGATAATGCAAAAAAGAATTGGATTGATAGGTTGTCATCCTGAGAGTGAAAAATTTTGGTATGATAGTTATTCTTGGATGAAACCTTAATGGCATAATAATAGCCATCACAAATTATTATTAGAGTTTGTTGATAAATTAATGCAGCAATAAAGGAAAAAATGCATTACAAAACTATTTTCATTAGTGATGTGCATTTGGGAACAAGAGATTGTAAAGCAGAATTATTAAATAATTTTCTGAAACACAATAGCTGTGAAACGTTGTATTTGGTGGGTGATATAATTGATGCTTGGAAAATACAACAGAATAAGTGGAAATGGAAACAAAGTCACACCAATGTTGTTCGTAGAGTATTAGGTCATGCAAAGCGTGGAACAAAAGTAATTTATGTTGCAGGCAATCATGATGAATTCTTACGGCCAATGATACCATATGGTTTTACTTTTGGTATGATTGAAATTGTTAATCAAGCTGAGTACATTGGTGTTGATGGTAAAAAATATCTCATAACACATGGTGATTTGTTTGATGGTATCAGTAAGATTGCTCCATGGTTATCTTTTTTAGGTGATAAAGCCTATGACTTTGTTTTAGAATTGAATAGTAAATTAAATTGGTTTAGACATAAAATAGGTTTTGGATATTGGTCAATAAGTAAATATCTAAAACATAAAGTCAAATCATCAATGGACTTTATATTTCAATTTGAAAAGAATTTAGCTGGATATTGTAAAAAGCGTGGGTTTGATGGTGTAATATGTGGACACATACACACAGCAGAAATAAAAAAAATAGATGGTGTAATCTATATGAATGATGGTGACTGGGTAGAGTCCTGCACCGCACTAGTAGAACACTTAGACGGAAAATGGCAAATAATAACTTGGAACACAATAACAAATGATTAAAAAAACAGAATCGAGGATGACCGATGAACGTTCATATTTTAAACCTTTTAATTATGCTTGGGCTTATGATGCATGGCTTAAGCATGAGCAATCTCACTGGTTGCATACTGAAGTACCAATGCTTGAAGATGTTAAGGATTGGAAAAAGAAACTTACTAAAGAAGAAAAACAATTTCTCACACACATTTTTAGATTCTTCACCCAAGGAGATATTGACGTTGCTGGGGGTTATGTTAACAATTATCTGCCTTATTTCCCTCAACCCGAAATACGCATGATGTTATTAGGCTTTGCTGCTCGTGAAGCCTTACATATTGCCGCTTATTCACACCTCATTGAAACTTTAGGTCTTCCAGACACGACCTACAATGAGTTTATGGAGTATGCTGAAATGAAAGAGAAACACGATTATGTTTTAGATATTTCATCAAAGAATACAACCAAAGAAAATACAGCGACACACATTGCCGTGTTCTCCGCCTTTACTGAAGGTATGCAGTTGTTCTCATCATTTATTATGTTGTTGAACTTTCCACGCCACGGTAAAATGAAAGGTATGGGTCAAATTGTTACTTGGTCGATTGTTGATGAAACTCAACACACCGAGAATATGGTTAAACTATTCCGTACATATATAGAAGAAAATCGTGAGATTTGGAACGATGAACTAAAAGGTAGATTGTATACCATTGCAGAACGCATGGTGGAATTAGAAGATAAATTTATTGACCTGGCATTTCAGATGGGTGCCATGGAAGATTTATTGGCTGAAGATGTTAAGAAGTATATTCGTTATATTGCCGACCGGAGATTAATTTCTTTAGGACTCAAAGGTCAGTTTAAAGTGAAACGTAATCCTCTACCGTGGGTGGAGGAAATGATTAACGCACCAACACACACAAACTTCTTTGAGAACAGAGCAACCGATTACGCAAAAGGTGCTTTGTCTGGAGATTGGGGTGATGTGTGGGCAAGATAAGGAAATATAATGCCAGACAAATCACTATCGGGCGATTGCCTAAGTTGTGAATCACAATACACAGTTCAATTTACAGAAGAACTAGTTTCGCAAGAATTACCAGAGCATTGCCCATTCTGTGGTGAACAAATCGAAGAATTATCCGAGGACTATATAGAGGATGATGACGATGATTTGGATACTAAGGAATGGGACTAAACTGGCAATATGATGGTAAAGATTTTACGGAAGACTTGATTGGTAATAATTACGGGTTCGTGTATCAGATTAAAAACCTGACGAATGGTAGAAAATACATAGGAAAAAAATTCTTTTATTCTTCCAAAACCAAACAAGTCAAAGGTAAGAAAAAACGGTACAAAGCACCAAGTGATTGGCAAACTTACTATGGAAGTAGTGCCGAACTGGCTAAAGATGTGTTACTATTGGGGAATGAAAACTTCACTAGAGAAATATTACATCTTTGCCAATCTAAAGGTGAATGTGGTTATCTCGAAGCAAAAGAACAATTTATCCGTGGTGTCATGGAAACAGATGACTACTACAATTCATGGATAATGGTAAGAGTACGCAAATCACACATTAAGGATTATAATGTTAGACTCACTAAAAGAATTCAGTAAAGAGGAACATGATGCCATCTTTTTTCTTCCAGGAGATAAAGAGGATTTTATTCAAATTGAGGCAGCGAACTACAGAGATCCTGGTGAAAATGTTGGCGGTTCAAGCCTAGGTCATGCTTATCATGTTATTCTATTTAAAGAAGATACCAAAAAAGATAAATTATATAACGTTGATAGGTTTGATGCTATCTTTGTGGATCCATTTGAATACATATCTGGATTAATACCACAAAATTGGTTTGGTGTTATTGCCAGAAAGACTACCACTTCAAATACCTTTATTCAAAAAGCATTTGACAAATTGAAGGAAGTATGATACAATGGTCTCTTAATTGAAACTATTGAAAGTTTAGTATGATCCTCGTTGACTTAAATCAAGTATTACTTGCCGGACTTATGGCGCAAATTGCCAACCAAAAAGGCAAACTAGATGAACATCTTATTCGTCATATGGTATTGAATATCATTCGTACCCATGTTAAGAATTTTAAAAATGAATATGGAGAAGTGGTATTATGTTGTGACAACCGTAAATATTGGCGTAAAGAATACTTTCCATTCTACAAAGCAAATCGTAAAAAAACCCGTGATAAGTCTAGCTTAGATTGGCATCTAATTTTTGATATGCTTGCCAAATTCAAAGCAGAACTTAAAGATAATTTCCCATACAAAGTATTGGATGTAGAAGGTGCTGAAGCTGATGATATTATTGGCACATTAGTACCGAGACATGCAGCCCACGAAAAGATTTTGATTATATCGAGCGATGGTGATTTTCTACAACTACAGCAGAACCACAATGTTAAACAATATAATCCATCACAGAAAAAATATGTCGTATCTCCTAATCCAATTATGGATTTAAAAGAGAAGATTATTCGTGGTGATAAAGGTGATGGTATACCTAATGTACTTTCTTCTTCCGATTGTTTTGTTCGTGACCTGCGTCAGACACCCATTACACAGAAAGTATTAGATAAGTTAATGGGAGAAAGTCACCTAGAACAGACCGAAACCATCAAGGTTAACTTTGTTCGTAATGCCACACTAATTGACCTTTCCTTTATTCCTGTAGAGATAAAAGAAAAGATTATAAATACCTATGAAGAAACAAAACCTGCTAAAGGTAAGTTGTTGAATTATTTTATTGAACACAAACTAAAAAACTTAATGGAAGTGATAGAGGAATTCTAATGAGAAACGTGTACGAAATATTTGATGAATTTGAGTTAGCAACAAACAAAAAAGAAAGATTGGCAGTAATTGAGAAAAATCTTTCTAAAACTTTGGTTGATGTATTATCTTTAACCTATCATCCCGATTGTCAATGGTTAATCAAAGAAATGCCGGAGAATTATAAAATTCCAACTGATATGTTACCAGGACTTTCAGGAACACAATTGTCAACAGAATTGAGAAAATTATATCTGTTTCAAAAAGGACATCCTAAAGCTGAAGAATTAACATTAGAGAAACGAACACAATTGTTATTGCAATTATTAGAAGCGTTAGAACCCCGTGAGGCTGAAGTTATTATTGGCATTTTCAATAAAGACCAAGGTGTTAAGGGATTAGATTATAAATTTGTAAAGGAAGCTTTTCCTAATCTATTGCCGTAAATGCAGCCAAAAGATAGAATAATAATTACTTGTGGAACATTTGATCCACTAACACATAATGAATTAATTTATTTGAGAAAATGTCACCAACGAGGTGAGTGGCTAGTTGTTGGCGTCCATTCTGATTGGTGGATGATGTGGGCCGAAGGTGGTTGTGTCCAAAATTACGAAACACGCAGAGAAATTATTAAAAGCTTAAAATACGTTGACGAAGTATTTACATTCAATGATTCCGATGGCACAGTCTGTCAACTTCTAAAATTAGTAAAAATATGTTATCCTGATGCCGATATAACTTACATATCACAGGAAGATATGCATAACATGCCCGAAACTAAAATTAAAGGCATAACTTTTGAAATAATGAAATAGGAGATAGTAGTGACTAAATTTGTAGGCAAGTTCCGTAAGAACCAAGATTATAATGAAGATTATAATTATATGCCAAAACGAAAATATAAGAATGAACATTCTGAAATTAAAAAAATGAAGAATCGTAATGTAGAAGAAGTTTTAAGTGAACTTGATGATACAAGTTTACCAAAAGAAATTAGAAAATACTGATTTTTTCTTATAAGTAGGTATGTCCGCTTTCAAATAAAGGTATTGTTGCTTCCATACAACACCAGCGCTTGACTTTTAACCTTAACTGTATTATAATGGTTCTTCACATGGAGAATTATTATGTTAATTTATGGTTATATTCCAAAATCCAAGAAACGCAAAGTTTCTCAGGCAAAGAAATTACAACATGAAGAATGGTTAGCTTCCATTAATTCAATGTCTACCAATTTCTGTAAAAATAAATCCGCGAAGTATTCCAAAACAATTCCCATGTTTAATATTCCAGCCGGTCGTGAATCTTCTCAGATTGCGTCCTTGGATACTGGATTTGTAACTTGTGCAAAGAAATTCGGAAATTCATACACAGGTGAAAAGATTAAAGGTATTGGCACGATGCATAAATCAAATGCTGTGCCAGTTTTTAGTGATAATGAAGCAAAAGAAATTGCGGGCATGAGAAGATGACAATTAGTAAAGAAGATTGGGAAGAATATGAAGAATATCTTGAAACCCTATCCGAATCAGAATTAGAAATTGAGCTAGAATGGTTAAGATCCGTTGGAATTGCAAAACAAAGAGGATCAACAGTAGCTTTTACACAAACGGACACACTACAATAGGAATATATGTTAGCACCACACGAAGAAACACAAATTTTAAGAGGAATTGATGAGATTATCTTCAATTTGCGTCATGTACCAGTTGATGATGTTGCGCATTTTCTCGTAAAATTCAATCCAAAGCTGGCCGATGAGCTTGCTTCAGCAATTCACTACAAATTTTTTGACAATTTCGAAGGAAAAAACCATGAATGATATCGGACACTATATTTGGCTTGATGCCAGAGCAGATGACGAAGAAATTCCTGCGTGGAAACGCTTGGATATTGTAGTCCGTAAGTGGGCTGTACTTTCCGGCATGGAAAAAGACCTTTCCGACTACCAAAAACGCAAGGAAATGTTCGAGTAGTCAAGGTGTTGCTAAAAAACAACGCTTTTTCAAGATTTACTTGACGGTAGACGATAACTATAGTATAATGGTTCTTTAACTCGGAGATTACATGGAACTTATTCAATCAAAATCGCTGCTTGCCAAACTTATGGCAACAGAAAATCTAATTGTTGAACAACGTAATGTGCAAACTGCATCATTTGACGTTAAACAACGCATTCTAACTGTACCTGTTTTAGACAAAAACATTTCTGGTTACTTGTATGACCTTTTTATGGGTCACGAAGTTGGCCACGCACTCTATACTCCTCTTTCTGGCATGCTTCAAGCTCATGAAGAAAAGATTTCAATGTCTATTATGAATGTGTTAGAAGATGTCCGTATTGAGAAAAAGATTAAAAACAAATATCCTGGAATTCGTTCCAGTTTTATCCGTGCGTATCGTGAATTAATTGACAAAGATTTCTTTGGTACTGCTGGTACAGATTTAAATGATTTGAACTTTATTGACCGTATTAACCTTTACACTAAAGGCGGTGCAACACAAGGTATCAAATTTACTCCCTATGAGCAAACTCTCCTTCACATGATTGAAGGGACCGAGACCTATGATGATGTGATGAGAGTTGCTCGCCTCGTTTCGCAATACATGAAAGAACAAGCCGAAGAACACAAGAAGAATCATCCAGAAGAATTTGAAGAAGATGAAGATGGTGAATACGGAGGCATCGATACTGATGGTTATGGTGATTCTGATGAATTTGATGAAGAAGAAGAAAATCGTCAAGATGGTAATTCTGGCGAAGAATATCCAAATGCAAAACAGAATGATGACGAAGCTTCTGAATTTGATTCTGGTAATCAAGCTGGCGGTACCGAAGTTTCTGAACATGAATCATTAGAAACCAAATCTTACACAGATGAAGCATTCCGTAAGAATGAGAAAAAGTTATATGCTACTGATGGTAGCACACATTACTATGGCAACATTCCTAAAGTTAATCTTGCTGATGCAATTGTATCACACAAGGTTCTATGGAAACGTTTTCGTAAAGATGCTGAAAATCCTTACGCTTACAAACGTGGCATTGACACCGAGAAGTTTATGAAGTTGCGTAATGATTCCAAAAAAGTTGTTGGTTATCTTGCCAAAGAATTTGAATTGCGTAAAAATGCCGACCAGTTAAAACGTGCAACGATTGCCAAAACTGGTGATTTGAATATGAGTAAGATTTATGCTTACCAATTGACAGATGATATCTTTAAAAAGATGACTATTGTTCCTGGTGCTAAATCACACGGTCTTGTTATGTTCCTTGACTGGTCTGGTTCTATGTCTAATCATTTAGAAAATACTGTTAAGCAATTAATCAATTTGGTAATGTTCTGTAAGAAGGTAAATATTCCTTATGAAGTATATGCTTTCTCTTGTGAATATGATGAACCTTACCAACAACCTTTAGTTGAAGGTGATATTGTATTACATCGTTTTAAATTATTAAATCTGTTATCAAGTAAGATGACTGCGGCTGAGTTTACATATGCCGGTTCTGCCTTGGTACAAATGTCAGAGCTTCGCCGTGGTTGGAAACCAAACTGGTTCCAAAAAGGCGGTACACCTTTGAATGAAGCCGTTATCTCTGCTATGGCAATTGTTCCTGAATTTCAGAAACAGTACAAGTTGCAGATTGTGAATACTGTATTTCTAACTGATGGTGAAGGCCACAGTAATAAAGAAGTGTTTTACAAAGATGACAAAGGTAATATGAGAGATGGTACAACTAACAAACAGATTGATTATGATGCAATCGATTGGCGTGCTACCCGTAAGATGGTCATTCGTGATCCAATTACCAAGAATCAAGAATTTGTTGAAAACGCATACAGTCGTGAATTGACCGCATCATATATAAAGATGTTGAAGGCGAGAACTAATTGTAACATTGTTGGTTTCTATGTATTGGCTGGTCGTGAATTGGGTCGTGAACTGCATCATTTTTATCCTAACAACTATATGTTACATGATAAAATCAAAGCAGAGTTCCGTAAAAACAAATCATTGACTGTTACCAATGCCGGTTTCGATGAATATTATCTGTTGAAAACGGAAGCACTAGATACCGATGAAGATGTAACTTTTGAAGTGAAAGAGAATGCGACTACCCGTGGTTTAGTTTCAGCGTTTAGTAAATTTGCTGGTAATCGTTTGAATAATCGTGTTGTGTTAAATCGTTTTATAGGAATGATATCATGATGGATGGCGAAAAAAGAATTGTAACTTTTATGGGTGAAGCTGGCAGAAAAACTGCCAGTATTATCTGGCGAGATAAAATGAAAATGTTTGAAGTCTTTTGTGAAGATACTCAACATAAAGAATCTAGTTTTTTTAATATTGAAGGTGAAGCACAAGCTTTTGCTGAAAAATTTGTTTGGGAGAACAAACATGGAATTGTCTAAGTTTACCAATGGTGATAAAAAAGCCATTATTGTTCGTAAAGAATATAATTATACAGTAGAATATTATATTAAGAATAAAATTGTCAGTAGAGAAGTTACTGCTGATTTTGCCAAAGCCGAATCTTTAGCTGAAGATTTTATTTTAGAAGGTAATAATGGTCCTACATTATTAAACGAAAATGCCTAATAATATAGAATCCGATGATTTTGATCCAAAACAAATCTATGATGATATGATTGGCCGTGCAAAGCAAGCCAAAGCGTGGTTTGTTTATTGTTATATCGAAGAAGAATGGATGCCAAGAGGCGAAGCATTACCTTTTGACCTCACTATTAAAGATGGAGTATTTACCTGCCGTGTGATTTGCACGACATACAGAGAAGCACAAACGATTGTAGGTAATATCTTACCTGTAATTAAATTTATTGAAGATCCTAATGAAAAGTAAAATTGAAGAAACCCTAGTAATATTACAAGAAGAATGTGCTGAAGTAATTCAAGCCGCTTCAAAAATTTTACGTTTTGGATTTCAATCTCGGTATCCTACTGAAGATAGTGCCTCAACTAAAGAATGTTTGGAAATGGAAGCAGGACAATTACTTTGTATGATCTATCTATTAGTAGATCAAGGCGCAATCGATGAAGATGCCATGATTGCAGCAATGGAATATAAAAAAATAAAACTAAAAGAATGGTCAAGTATTTTCAATGCAGATAACACTTAATCTCGATCATCTTTTAGATTTTTTACGAAAGGTGTATGTTTGGACTCCAAAAAACAACACACACATTCGTACAGAAATTATGAACTTCATTAATGAATTACAAAAACACAAACAACAATGACAGAAAAATTATGGAAAGTGTTAGTAACCGGTTCAGAAGGTTACATTGGTAAACATCTATGTTACGCATTAGAAAAACATTACATAGAGGTTCATAGATTAGATAAAAAATTTGGTGATAGAGATTTAACCAATTGTTATGAACTTGACATTCGTAAACCACAAGACATTCGAAAGACGATATTACCAACACTTGAGTTCGATGCCATCATTCATTTGGCAGCACTAGTCAGGGTCGGAGAATCAGTAGAATATCCGACAGCATATTACAATACAAATATTAATGGTACACATTGGTTGAGGAATATTGTACCGCATAATAAGTTTATTTTTGCCTCAACCGGTGCAGCTAGTGGCATGGCATCTCCTTATGCTATCTCTAAAAAAGTGGCAGAAGATATGTTAAGAGAACAAGAACCAGATGCAACAATATTTCGATTCTACAATGTGATTGGTTCTGAAGGATTTGCACCTACTAATCCAGACGGATTATTTTTTAAGTTAATTCAAGCAGTAGAAACAGGTAAGTTTACTATATATGGTGATGATTATGACACAAAAGATGGTACTTGTGTCCGTGAATATGTTCATGTCATGGATATCTGCCGTGCTCTAATGAAAGCAATAGACACACCTTTTGAAAATCATATTGAAAATCTAGCTTATGGTGATACTAGAACTGTCAAAGAAATCGTTGAAATCTTTAAGAGTGTAAATGAGGTAGACTTTGACATTGAATATAAACCAAGGCGACCAGGTGATTTGGAAGCTTGTTACTTAGAACACCCCTCCAAGTTTATGATTCAAAACCATAACTATGAAGATATGTTAAAATGGAAACCCTAAAAATATTTTCGGTATTATTCTTGCTTGCTGGAGCTTGGCTCTATGTAGGTGATGATGATTACCATAAAAAGTTTGACAGACCACAAGAAATAAGATATAATTGTGATATGTTAATTGGTGGCTGGCATCCCGATGTACCAGCCGATGTGATTGAAAAATGTAGAAAAGTGAGAAATTTGAATGTTAAAACCGATTAGAAAAAATATCATTGTTGAATTGATTGAAAAAGAAAAAGTCACAGAAAGTGGCATCATTCTAAATTCAGCTGATCCAGCTCAAGCATCCAAAGCCAAAGTTCTGTCTATTGGTAATGAGGTAGATTTAATTGAAGTAGGTCAAACTATTCTACCAAACTGGCAGAAAGCAAAATTAACCAAGTTTGAAGATATCGATTTTTATGTTGTAAATGAAAATGATGTAGTTCTAATTTTTGAAGGTGAATAATGCAACAAACTGAAATCAAATTTTTCTGGCCATTAACGGAACAGAAAGACTTAGACTTAGATTATGGACCGACACATTTACACTTTAGAGCTCAAGGAATTGCTGGTACTAGTTCAACGCCTATTCTAGGTTCTATCTACGAATTTACAACGACACCTACTTGGACCACCTCTATCAACGTAGATACAAGTAACATTGTTATCACCTCTAAAAATAAACCACCAACCTACCGTAGAGTACTATTTAAATTATTAGGAATTAACTGGAAGCAATCATGACAACATTTTTTGGATTTATAGGATTCTTAGTAATCCTTTTGATAGTAGTACCTGCCTCAATACTGGCTTTCATTCAAGTATTCAAACAACCCATAGCCGAAATCTTTTCTTTATGGATCCAAGTAATTGATAAACTACTAGACCTCTATACCGCAATAAAAAAGAGAATCAATGACCTTTAAAGTTAAGGCGATTTTTGCGACACTTTCCATCCTAGTCTTTCTCGGTATTCTGGTTTTTGCCAGCGCTTCCGAGGCTACTATTGGCCGCCGGTTTACCACAGTTACTCCAGCGGATCCTGATTTGATTTTTTGTAAGTCTCAAAGAAGTTCCTCAGCCGACCTGTGGACTTGCTACGACTATTACGATAACGAATTCACTAACCTCAAAATTATTCAAGTAAAATAATCATGGAAACTATCAAAGAACTCGAAGCCAAGGCCTTTATCGAAATGGCTCAGACTATCGAAAGACAGAAAAAAGAAATTCAATCGCTTCGGGAGCTTGTGAGTTATCTCGAATCTCAAGTCTACGGTGGAACCACTCAATGATATACTATAATCTTCTCGGACTATTTCTAACGTTTGTGTGGAACGCCTCTATACTTGTCGGTACAATCTATCTCATTACAAAAGAAGATTGGTCTCCGTGGACCTTAGTGATCACTCTCCTTTTCTTTGTTCGTTGGAAAGAGTGGACTCCAAAAGAACCAGAAGAACCAGAACCAAAAGAACCTTCTAAGATATTACTGTAGAGATGATACTCAAAAAGAGAATCTCTGACGGAATTAAAGAATACCAATGGACGAATATGAAAGATATACCCGTGTCCGATTGGATGAATTTTGATAGTGCCTTAGTATGGATCCAAGAATATGACCGAACTGTGTTGCTAAAAAACAACGCTTTTGACCATAATCCACCATAGTGGTTGACAGGGTTTCCAGCTGTGATATAATAGAGTTGTTAAGTTAATAAGGCAAATCAATCATGGCTGTTTTTAAAAGAACCTCAAAGAAAACTGGTAACGGTAGTAGAAGAACTACAACACTCTCGACTACAAATGGTAAAACCCAGTCCTACTCGAATAAACCCTCTGCTCATGCTCCAAGAAGAACTGTATCACATAATTCAAAAACTGGAAAGATCAGAACTACAACCACTCAGAAACTAGGTGGTGGTTATACTAAAGTGACTTCTAAGACCATTGGTGGAAATCATAGAATTTCTGGATCAAAAATTCGTGTACATAGTGGTAAATTCTCTGATGGTTTTGGTATAGTAATACCTCTGATAGTCTTAGGTGGTATTACAATGTATTTCTGGCCTGTTACGATTCCTTTTATTCTACTCACAGTTGCGAGCATCGTGGCCATTGTAGTAGTTTATAAATTAGCGTGCCTCTTGTTTGGACTGGTATATAAGTTGGTACTATTCTTATGTAAGTGGATAGTTGTCATTGGAGTCCTTAGTGGACTGGTGTACATCTTGTATACCCTACTAACGCACTATCTGTAACAGTCCGGACGCAAGGACTCTCCAGAAAAAAATTTCGGATCCACAAAAGTCGGATCCTGAAAAAATTTCCATCGGATAAAGTTACCAGAAAAGCAGTTTGACCTGGAAACAACTTTTTTTATTATCTTAACCCATAAACAACGTTGTACCAATACAACACAATCACTGCTCTGTGCCAAAAAACAACACTCCAATCCGCCGTACTCTGTTGCTCCAATACAACACAATCCCCACACTTCCCAAAAAAGCTGCTCAGATACCTGCCACTCACTGCGTCCCCCTGTTGTTTCCATACAACGGAATAACACTATAATCCGGTCAAGTATTAATATCACTTGACAATTTTCGTGGTTCGTGTATAATAATAAAATCGAGTCTGCGCACTGAAATGCGTTTTTATTATGTTTTATACTTTGAAAGTATTATATTATTATTATGAATAACGATTTAAAAGCATTATCTAATATGTCATTAACTGAATTAAAACAGTTATTAGCATGCGTTAATCAAGACCTCAAGAGTATCAAGAAAGCAGAGAAAATCGCTGCTGAGAATGTACCTAGTGAATATGATATTTGTAATGATATTGCTAAACGATTTACTAATAAGCAATATGATAAACCAATTGAGAATAAAAAGATTAAACAAGATATTCAAATTCAAAATGATATTCTAGATTTTCTTAATAGCGGCAATCATATTATCACTGCTAAATCGAGAAAATCGAAAAAGTTTAATAGTGTATTATCTTATAGTAATAGAAAGATAA
>Ga0114975_10001954_pt1 | contig 14304 bp, 11 predicted proteins | sample S_130626_EF_Meta_FD_87031 | JGI IMG/M metagenome (GOLD analysis project Ga0114975, IMG submission 87031) | Freshwater microbial communities from Lake Simoncouche, Canada to study carbon cycling - S_130626_EF_MetaG | ecosystem: Environmental > Aquatic > Freshwater > Lake | place: Lake...
CCAATTGAGCAAAAATGGGGACATGTAAAAAATTCGGTAAAGAAAATCAGGGATAAGTTTGAGGATTTTACGGAATGTTTGGAGGGGGTTTTATGTTATCGATAGATAGTTTATTTGGTATATACCAAATAAACTATTTCTAGATTTGATATTTATAATCCAAACTAACTTCATCTTTTTGGCTAAAAATTGCAAAAAGCCTCAAGTTGTATGAGTATACAACTTTCATTTTTTACAATTTTTATCTCAAAAATATTTTGTTATTTCGGACTATAAATAGTTTATTTGGTATAGACTAGCAACAACCTCGGTGTCATCCCCGCGAATGCGGGGATCTGGAAATAGTTAAAAAAACCTAAGTAATTGATTTTAATGAAAATCTTCTGGATCCACGCCTTCGCGGGGATGGCACCGAGAGGGAATGATTTTTGGCTAGCTAGATCTAGTTAGAAATACTAGAACGAAGCATCCAAGCAGCTTTCTCATGAGATTCAATTCTGCCAATAAACATATCGGCAGTGGCTTCATCAGCTTCTTTTTGCGCCACTTTAATTCCTTCATGCAAAAGTTTTACAATTGCTTCATGACTAGAAGTTAAATCTTTTAACATTGCATCAGCTTTAAAATCTTTATCGCCGCTTTTAACTTTGCTAAGTTTAGCAAAATTCTCAAAACTGGCTTCTACTTTTCCTTCCAAAGCTCTAGTTCTTTCGGCTAATTCGTCAATGGCATCAGACAATTCTTCATATTGCGCGCCAAACATTTCATGCAGAGATTTGAAATTTGCTCCAACTACATTCCAATGATAATTCTGAGTTTTAATCGCAAGGCCATAAGAGCTGGCTAAAATTATTTCTAAATTTTTTAAAACTGCTTTTTTCATAAAATTACTTTTTGAAGTTGATAAAAATTTAAGCTTCCGAAATCACCAAAACTTGCGCTGCCGAATTTACAACAGCGGCAATTTTGGCCACCATTTGAATCTGAGTTTTAGAGAGACCGTGCTTAATTAATTGATTAGCATGAGCATCTATACACATTCCGCAACCATTAATGATTGAAGCTGATAAAGAAAAAATTTCAAAATCAATTTTTTCAATTCCATGATCCAAAATTCCTCTCATTCTAAGGCCCGCTGGCATTTGTGAATATTCTTTATCTTCGCTAATATGTAAAAAGCGGTAATAAATGTTATTCATCGCCATCAAGCTGGCGGAGGTTTTTACGGCTTTAATTTCAGTCTCTGACAAAATATTTTGCACTTCATTTTCTAATATTCTTATCAAAGTTTTTTCTTTTGTCGCATAAGCAGCAGTTAAAGCAGCGCCAAAAACTTGTTTGGCATTTAAAATTTGGTTTTCAACATTTACCAAAGTTTGCAGATTAATTTTTACATCTTTGGCATAATCAGGAATTGCTAATCTTAATTCTTCTAAATTTTTCATAATTTTATTTATTTTGTGTGACAGCGAATTCATTGATTCGCTGCCAGAATTTTAATATTAAACTTTTATTGTATCTTCGCCTTTTTTCCAATTGCATGGGCAAAGTTCGTCAGTTTGTAAAGCGTCTAAAACTCGCAAAACTTCGCTTGGGTTTCTTCCAACATTTAAATCAGTTACATAAGCAAATCTGATCAAGCCTTCAGGATCAACGATGAAAGAGGCTCTTTGTGCAACTCCTTCGTCTTTGTCCAAAATACCAAGTGCACTGGATAATTCGCGCTTCAAATCAGAAAACATTGGAAACGGTAAGTTTTTCAACTCATCTTTCGCAGATCTCCAAGCTAAATGTGTAAATTCCGAATCAGTGCTGGCACCGATTAACTGGGCATCGCGATCTTGAAATTGTTCATTTAATTTTCCAAATTCGGCAATTTCAGTTGGACAAACAAATGTGAAATCTTTTGGCCAAAAGAAAAATACCAGCCATTTTCCTTTATAAGTTTCGCTATTAATATCGATGAAAGCATTGTGAACATCATTTGTCACAACCGCTTTACCACTGAACTCTGGGAATTTATCTTTTATTCCTAACATGTGTTTCTCCTTTAAATTGTTATTACGATTTTGCTGATTGCTAAATCTTGGTTGCGAAAATTAGTCAGTGGTCTTAATAAATAAAATCGATTGTTTTTATTAATTTAATCAGTTTTTCTTATCAATGAATTTGCGAGATTTAAAGTATATTGTGACGGTTGCTTCAGAAGGTCATTTTTCTAAAGCTGCGCAGAAGTCCTTTGTTAGCCAGCCCGCGCTTAGCATGCAGATTAAAAAATTGGAAGATGAGCTGGGAGTACAAATTTTTGAACGCGGAGGAAAGAATTTTTTAGTTACAGAAATTGGAAAAAAAATTATCAAGAAATCTGAAATAATTTTGCGTGAAGTGGCAGAGATGAAAAATATTGCCCAAAATTCTAAAGATCCATTTGGCGGAGAATTCAGAATTGGCGCCTTTCCAACACTTTCTCCTTATCTTTTTCCAAAAGTTGCACAAAAAATTTCTAAGAAATTTTCTAAATTAAAATTGCTATTAATTGAAGAAAAAACCGAAGAGTTAATTAAAAAATTACAAAATAGTGAACTTGATGCAGCGCTAATCGCCATGCCGATTGCGGAAGATGGATTGATGGTGGAAAAAATCTTTGAAGAGCAATTTTTATTGGCAGTTCCGAAAAATCATGAACTTACAAAAGCTAAAAAGAAAATTACAAAAAAAGATTTGCAGGGAAAAGTTCTGATGCTTTTGGAAGAAGGTCACTGCCTTAGAGATCAAGCTCTGGAAGCTTGTTCTATGATGGGCGCTTTTGAGGGGGAAGATTTTAAAGCAACTAGTTTAGAGACTTTGCGACAAATGGTAATTTCTGGGGCGGGAATAACTTTGATGCCAGAAATTGCAGTGAAAAAAGAAGATAAAATTTCTTATTTGGAAATTACCAATGCCCCTAAACGCATAATTGGCCTATATTGGCGCAAGAGTTCAACAAGAAAGGATTTAATAAAAGAGATGGCGGAGATTATTAAAAATGAGAGATAAATTTACAAAAAAGAATCTTTGTAAAAATTTTATTCAACTGGTTTTTATTGCGCTGATTCCTTTATTTACAAGCTCTTGCGCTTCTAATTCTGTGCAAGAAAGATTGCAATATGCTGACGAATTAGCTGCAAAAAATTCTTTCAAAAAAGAGATTATTAAAACTAAGAATTTTTATTTGCAGACTTACGCAAAAATTTCGAGCCCAGAGCGAGAAGAGTTAGACATATATATTGAAGGAGATGGTTTTGCTTGGAGAAACAGATATAAGGCTTCAAATAATCCAACTCCGAAAAATCCGCTGGCTTTGAAAATGGCGATTGCGGGCTCATCTGACAATATTCTTTATATTGCGCGGCCTTGCCAATATGTAGATTTCAAGCTTGATGCGTCTTGTCAGGAAAAGTTTTGGACTGGTTCAAGATTTTCACAATCAGTAATCGATTCTACAAATGAAGTGGTAACGGAATTTGTCAAAAAACATAAATTTAAAAAAGTGAATTTATTTGGATTTTCTGGAGCTGCTGCTGTGGCGGTGCTGGTTGCTTCGGAAAGAAAAGATGTAGTTTCAATTAAAACGGTTGCGGGAAATTTAAATCACAAAGAATTAATGAAATTGCATAAGGTGAATGCTCTGGATGATTCTTTGGATGCGATTGATGTGGTGGAGAAGGTGAAAGATATTGCGCAATATCACTTCATTGGCGGCCAAGATAAAATTGTGCCGGCGGAAATAATTATTTCTTTTGTGAAGCGAGTAAATTTGGCGGGCGGGAATGCTAAATTTAAAATTATTGATGAGGCAGGACATAATTATGAGAAGTGGCCAGAGATTCTCTCTAAGGTTTTTCCCACCTCCAATGTCATTCCCGCGAAGGCGGGAATCCAGAAGTAAGTTTGGGAGACATTGTTGAATCGCGCTTGATTCGAGCCTTCGCGGTAATGACAGGGAGTAATAGTTAAAAAATCAGCCCGATAATGTTGTAAGCACCAAATCCACCAATGATTAAGCCAGAGATAATTTTAACTCGCGCCATCCATTGTTTTGAAAGCTTGTGACGAATTGTCGCGACAGTTCCTGATAAAATAAAAGCCCATAAAACCGAGCCCATAAAAATTCCAAAAACTGTTACTGCCATTTCTTGTGGCGTTAAAGAAGTTCCGCCCATTGTGGCAAAATTTCCCACAAAAAGTATTATAGTCATTGGGCTGCCTAAAGTTAAGAAGGCGACGAAAAACATGGTTTGAAAAAATCCTCGTGACTTCATTTTAACTTCTGTGGTTGAAACTTTATTGGCAGTTTTGATTTCGTAAGCAGCCAGTAAAATCAAGGCTATGCCGCTGATTATTTTTACTGGCGAAATATAAGTGGTAAGAAATGTTGAGATAAAAGAAAGCCCTCCAGTTGCCACGAATCCATAAAATCCTTCAGTAAGAGACGCGCCAAAGCTAGTGGCAAAACCAATTGACCAACCGCGAGTTAAACAATTTTTAATTGCTAATGTTGAAATAGGACCAATTGGCATGGCGATTGAAAGGCCAATTAGCATTGATTTGAAGAAGAGGAAAAGCATATGAAAATTTATGGATTGGGGATTTGAAAATTGTCTCAATAAAAAAGGCCTGTTTAGGATTATGCAAACAGGCCTGATTTAAAAAACTAATTTTTTAAACTATAAATCCAAAACTAAACGGCGAGGATCTTCAAGAAGTTCTTTCACTCTAACCAAGAAAGTCACAGCTTCTTTGCCGTCGATAATTCTGTGGTCATAAGAAAGAGCCAAATACATCATTGGGCGGATTTTGATTTCGCCTGCCACAACCATTGGTCTTTCTTGAATTTTATGCATGCCAAGAATTGCTGATTGTGGAGGATTGATGATTGGAGTAGACATTAATGAACCATAAACACCGCCATTTGAAATGGTGAAAGTGGCGCCCATTAAATCGGCAATTGCCAATTTACCGTCGCGAGCTTTGGTTCCAAGTTCAACAATTCCTTTTTCAACTTGAGCTAAATTTAATTTATCAGCATCTCGAAGAACCGGAACTACAAGACCTTGTGGAGATCCAACTGCAATACCAATATCATAGAAATTTTTGTAAATAATGTCAGTGCCATCGATTTCCGCATTAACTGCTGGAAGTTCTTTTAAAGCAGTAACGCAAGCTTTTACGAAGAAAGACATGAAGCCAAGTTTAGCGCCATGTTTTTTCTCGAAAGCTTCTTTATATTCGTTGCGAAGCGCCATAACAGCAGTCATATCAACTTCATTAAATGTAGTTAAAATGGCAGCAGTGTTTTGAGATTCTTTTAATCTTTCAGCAATTTTTTGACGAAGTTTTGACATTCTAACGCGTTCTGTCGGTTTAGCGTCAGAAGAAGCTGCAACTGCTGGAGCATAAACTGCAGGGCTAGAAATTGCTTCTAAAACATCACCTTTAGTAACGCGACCATCTTTTCCTGAGCCAGAAATTTTTGAAGCGTCGATATTATTTTCAGCAGCTAGTTTTTTTGGAGCTGGAGAAAGAGGGAATTGAGAATTTGATTGAGCTGGTGCTGGAGCTTGAGGAGCTGAAGCCGCAACCGGAGTTGCTTTAACAACCGCGCCACCTTCTTGCATTGAAGCGATTAAATCGCCAACTTTTACATTTTCGCCTTCTTTCACATTAAGTGCAGAAATTACGCCATTTGAAGGAGCATTAACTTCCAAAGTTACTTTGTCAGTTTCTAATTCAACGATTAATTCGTCAGCTTTAACAGCGTCACCAACTTTTTTGTGAAGTTTGGCGATTGACGCTTCTGATACTGATTCTCCAAGTGCTGGAACTTTGATTTCGATAGTCATAATTTTTAAAAATTAATTAAGTTTTGACGCTGATTATTGGTAAAGATTTAAATTTATTTTAAGGCCTCGTCAACCAAATTCTTCTGCTCTTTGGCGTGGTAAGAACCATATCCTGTAGCAGGAGAAGCGCTAGCAATGCGGCCAGCATATTTTGGTCTAGAAACTTTTTGTTTAATTTCGATCAAAGTTTCTTCGATTAATTCTTCAACAAATTTCCAAGCGCCCATGTTTCTAGGCTCTTCTTGGCACCAAATTACTTCGGCATTTTTGTATTTTTTAAGTTCCGCAGCTAATTCTGCTTTCGGGAATGGATAAAGTTGTTCTAAACGAACTAAAGCTATATCATTGATTTTCTTAGCTTCGCGAGCTTCAAGCAAATCATAATAAACTTTTCCGGTGCAAAGAACTACTTTTCTAACCTTATCTGCAGCTAATTTAGCTGTTTCTTCGATTAGAGGTTTGAAAGATCCACTAGTAAATTCGCTTAAATTAGAAACTGCTAATTTGTGACGCAGCAAAGATTTTGGCGACATTACAATTAATGGTTTGCGATCTTTCGAGTGAACTTGACGACGCAAAGCATGGAAGAAATTTGCTGGATTGGTGATATTGCAAACGCGCATATTTTCGTCAGCGCAAGCTTGCAAACAACGCTCTAAACGAGCTGAAGAATGTTCGGGTCCTTGGCCTTCATAACCATGAGGAAGCAACATTGTTAAGTTAGATTTTCTTAACCATTTAACTTCTGAGGAAGCGATAAATTGGTCAAAAATAATTTGAGCACCATTGGCGAAATCACCAAATTGAGCTTCCCAAATTGTCAGTCCATAAGGCATTGAAAGTGAGTAGCCATATTCAAAACCAAGAACCGCATATTCTGAAAGTACAGAATCATGAACTTCATATTTAGCTTTGTCGGCTAAAGTGCTGAAGATGGAATATTTTTTAGCAGTGATTGCGTCATGCAAAATTGAGTGACGATGAGAGAAAGTACCGCGACCAGAATCTTGGCCAGTAATTCTAACTGGGAAACCTTCATTTAAAAGTGAAGAGAAAGCCAAAGCTTCGCCACAGCCCCAATCGATATCTTTACCAGCTTCAACTGCGTGTTTTCTAGCTTCCAATTGTCTTAAGATTTTTGGATTAGCGTGGAAATCAGCCGGAATTGAAGTGGTTTTTTTGATTAATTCTTGCAGATTTTTTTCAGTAACTGCGGTTTTCGCAACTGAAATATCACCATCTTTAATTTTGCTCCAATCTGCTTTCAACCAATCAGCTTCTGTTGGTTTGAAGGTTGCAGCTTTGTCGAATTCGGCGCTTAAGAAAGCATCAAAATCGCCAGAGATTTTTTGATAGTCGCTTTCTGAAACTACATTTTCAGAGATCAATTTTTTTGAATAGATTTTTTCTAAACTTGGATGATCTTTGATTTTAGTATACATGATTGGCTGAGTGTAAAGAGGCTCATCACCTTCATTATGGCCATATCTGCGATAGCAAACCAAATCAACAATCGCGTCTTTTTTAAATTTTTGACGGAAGCGAGTTACGATGTCAGAAACTTTAACTACAGCTTCAACATCATCACCATTCACATGGAAAATTGGAGCGTCGATTGCTTTTGCCAAGTCAGAAGAATAAATGGTGCTGCGTGAATCTGTTGGATTAGCAGTGAAACCAATTTGGTTGTTGATGATTAAATGCATCACGCCACCAGTGTCATAACCAGCAACGCCATTCATCATTAAACTTTCTGCCACAGAACCTTGACCAGCAAAAGCTGCATCACCATGAATTAAAAGCGCCATGGCCTGAGTTCTGTCTTGGTCTTTGTAAAGATCTTGTTTAGCGCGTATTCTTCCAGCAACAACTGTGTTTACAGCTTCTAGGTGAGAAGGATTGAAAGCCAAAGAAATATCAATTTTGTTGCCGTCAATTTCACGAGTATTTGCATAACCCATGTGATATTTCACATCGCCAGATTTTGTAACGCCTTCAGGAATTCCTGGTGTGCCTTGAAATTCAGAAATCATGCGGTGATAAGGTTTGCCCATCACTCCAGTTAAAGTGTTCAAACGACCACGATGCGCCATGCCGATAACGATTTTTTTCACACCGTTTTTTGCAGCAACGGCAATCATTTTTTCAACTGAATTCATAGCAGCGTCGCCACCTTCAACTGAAAATCTTTTTGCTCCGGGAAATCTTTTGTGAAGGAATTGTTCAAAGCCTTCTGTTCTAACAATTTCTTTTAGAATCTTAACTTTTTCATCTTTAGAAATTTCGCTAAGCAGCGTGCCTTCTGTTTCGGCAGCAAGCCAATTTTTTTGCTCTTGATCTTGGATATATTCAAATTCTGATCCAACTGAACCAGAATAAATGAAGTTTAGATATTCGATAACTTTCGATATTTTGGCTTTTTGTAAGCCAAGAATTCCGTTTAATTCAACTTCTTTGTCTAAATCAGAGGCTTCGATTCCGTGATTTTGGGGATTGATTTGAGGTACGATGCGAGCAGGTGTCAAGCCAAGCGGATCAAGGTTTGCAGCTAAATGTCCAAATCTTTTATAAGCTAAAACTAAATTAGCGGTACGGATATTTAAATCTTTTGAAGGAGATGCTGAAACTGTTTTAACATCTTTAGGATTAACTTTTGGAGCTTCTTTTTTAGCGACAGAAGAAATATCGAAATCTTCTGAACCAACAACTTGCATCTTGCGACTAGCCCAGCTTGGGCCTTTATAATCTGATAAAATTGATTTTATTTCTTCACCATTCGCGGTAAAAAATTCTGCCCATGAAGCGTCAACTGATGCAGGATTTTGTGAAAATTTCTGATAAAGTTCATTAATAAACACCACATTCGCACTGAAAAAAGGCGAAGTTTTAGCTAATTCGTTTGACATAATTAAGTAAGTTTTTAACGGAAGAAAAATAGAGTCATAAATAGATCAAAAACCAGATCCTCTGTGACCCCTCAAATGATGAGGGGCGGGCAGTCTAGAAATTATCAACTTAATTGCAAGTGGTTAAAAGTGAAAATAGAGAAGCCGTAGCTAGGGAGGATTGATGCTTGCGCAGAGAAGATTAATTTTTTCTGTGATTTATTTGATTCTGAATTGTGGCTTTTGTGATTCCAAGTCCACCATCATATTTAGCATAAGAAATTGAAAGATTATCTATTTTATTCATTATTTCACTAAGAGGCGCAAGGGCTGGACAATGATGATTTATTTCGCCCAAGAAAATATTTTTACCGTCGCCAAGTAATAAAAAATCTGCACCAAGCTCGCTAGAATTTTGATATCTCTCTTTAAGTGGCAATTTATTTAGCATCTCAAGCGTAAGTTTAAGGCTGCTTGCCAAACTTATCTGTTCTTCTTTTTCTAATATCGAAATTGGAAATGGTGATGAGCCACCTGTAGTTAAGCAGGTTGTAAATTTATCATTATTATAACGGTTACTTCTTCGGTAAGTTATGCCAGCTAATTCAAAAATGCCGTCAGAGTTTTTGACTATGTTAGCTCTAATATCTCCAGACTTCACACCTTCGAGAAATGGTTGAATCAAAACTTTTTCATATAAATTTTTTGCAACTTTGCGGCGTTGCGCTGATGAAATATCAGCAATTCGCAATTCGCATTTTTCTGCAAAATTTTCTTCATTTGTTTTAAGGCTTTCTGCATAGCAGAGAATTTCGGTTATTTCCTTTAATTCAGAAGCATTTAAAGCAGATTTAATTTTATAAAGCTGTGTTTCTTTGAAGGATTTAAGGGTTGAGTTTTTTAATGAACTTAAATTGAAAGCAATTGTTTCATCGCTAAATTCAACGGCAAAAACCCCAAGAGATTGCGCGGAATCTTTTGGCTTCAATACCACTTTTCCAAAAATTTTATTTGGATATAATCTTAAATATTCTTGAGTCATTTCTGCAAAATGCTCGGAGGCTTCTTCTTCAAGAGAAAATTCTCTGGTTGGAGTTGCCATTAATTCCGCAGATCTGATTAATAATATTTCATTCATTATCTGCGGAGTATCTTTATCTATTAGAAGCCTTGATTCTCCATCGAATTCATAAATAGGGCAGTTGAATGAGAGCTGCGGAAAGATTTTTTTAATTTGTTGCAGAACTTCTAAGAGATTAGCATTTCCTTCTGGCGCAAAAGGCGCTTTCATTGGTTCAATTCTTTGTATAACATTTGTAATGCTGGAAAGAATAAGAGGAGTTTTGAAAAAACTGCTTTGCAAGATTTCTGAAACTTTAATATTGGAAAATTTTTGTAAAATTGATGGATCCTTTATTTTTAAAGCTTCTTCAATCAAATTCGCTAGACCTTCATTTCTCTTTTTATATTCATTTATTAAGTTTTTGGCGAGTGAATCGTCAGAATCAAGTTTAATAGCTTCAATATTTTGCTGAATATTTTTTGGAAAAATCTCGCCATTTTTTGGCAGATTGTGAATGTAAACTTCATGTCCCAAATCAAGAGCCGCAGCAATATAAGACAAAGTGGTATTCTTGCCCAAAATCATCTCTTCAAAGGGCTCGTTTATGATAATTAAAGTTTTTTCGGTCATAGAATTTAGCTCTTCGATTCGCTTAAGTGATTGCAGGTATATACCAAATATAAAATCTATTGATATTGTTTGATTTGGTATATCGGGGATCCCCGCAAAGCGGGGCGCACCTTATGGTCCGTAAAAACTAACTATACCAATATCTAAAGAATTTAGATTTGGTATAGAATCTATTTGGTGAGAAAATCGCGAAACATCAAGGGTATTTAGTAAAAAATCGCTTTTTTTGAAAGATGGTGGCGAAGAAGGGAATCGAACCCCCGACACGCGGATTATGATCCCGCTGCTCTACCGACTGAGCTACTTCGCCATTTATGAAAGCTTTTGTGAAAGCTTAATTTTGTGAAAGCTTAATTTTGTGAAATCTTAAACTTGAAAATCTTGAGAGGTAAGAAATTGCAGGCCGCGCATTATCTTTAGGTGATTTAATTTTTCAAATTTAATTTTGAGATATTTCCTAACCCTCGGTTTCATTACTTCTTTCTCGTTGTCATTCCAGCCTTCGCGGGAATGAAACCGAGAGTGAAGAAATTAATCGAAAGAAGTTTAACTATTAGCTAATTTCTTCTCACCCTTAAAGCCAGCTGCAATGCCAGTTCTAGAAACCGATTCCAAGCCGTAATCAACCAATTGATTTAAAACTTCATCAATAATTTCTGAAGTTCCAATCACTTCAAAAACAATAGAATTGCCAGCAATGTCCACAATGCTGGTGCGATATTTATCAACAATCTTCATTGCTTCTTCGCGTTTACTTTCATCAGCAATAATTTGCACCAAAGCTAATTCGCGCTCGATGTAACCATGTTCGCGAGTAAGTTCAGCCGCGGTGTGAACTGGCACGATGCGTTTTAAAAGTTTGCAAATTAGGTCCACCGTTTTGGTAGTTCCAAAAGTTGTGATGGTAATTCTTGAAAGTTTTTTATCCAAAGAAGTTGGTGCCACATTCAGTGATTCGATGTTATAACCGCGTGCCGAGAAAAGTTCAACAATACGCGCCAAAGCACCAAATTCATTATCAACTAAAATTGCAATTACATGCTTTTTGATTGGATCGGTCATAATGTTATAAAATATTTTTAATTTGCTCTTTAAACCAATTGGTTTTTGCCAGAGTTTCTGGTTTTATATTTAGCTTTGACAAAAATTCTTTGTTGTGTTTTTTCATATCATAAAACTTGTAAAACTCTTCAAAGTCTTGGCTCTTAAGGGAGTCCACTATGCTATTTCTATTTTGATCTTTTAAATTTTGGTCGGTTTTAAATTCTTCATAATTTTGTCTAGCGTGTTCTAGATTTGCTAAAGTATAATCAGCAGTTTTCTCCTTCTCTTGAGTAATTTCTGATATGAAGGCATCCTTGTTAAAGCCTTCTATTCCTAATTCAGCTATATTATCTGGGTGATATAAGTAATTTTCAAAATTACGGTATTTTAGGATTTTATAGTTTTGATATTTTTTTTCTATTTTTCGTATCTCTTCATCAGAGATCCAATCTCTATCGCGCAAACCTTTAATATTAGTGTCATTTTTTACTTTTAAGAAAAGATCTCGCGAATCTCTAACTCCAGAGAAGATCTTATCTTTGAGACCTATAAGGCTATAGAATTTATCATTTTGATTCTCGCACAAAATCAACTCTTTACCGACCAATATTTGAGACATTAAATCCTTTGGAACTGAGATTTTGTATACATCTAGTCCATTATTTTTTTCAAGAGGATTTAGTTCTTGCTTTTGATCAAAATTTAAAAGATCAAAATCAATTATTGAGGCTGATTCGCTTTTATTGGCATAATCAATAAATCCCAGAGCATGAGAGGCGGTCCAAAGTTGAGAGTTTTCTGGTATCCAGCGTGAAGAAATTTCTTCAAGCAAAGAATATTGTAGAGCGGTATTAAGATGGCAGTCCATTTCATCAATAAATATGACAGAATTTTTGTACAAATCTTCTCTCACTATAAAATTTATCAAAAGTATAACCACCTGTTTTTCACCGTGACTAAGCAGTTCATAATTAATTTCAGAAGCACCTTTAGTAAAAATTAATTTTGCTGGCTCATTATTCTTAGCGTTAGAGTAGCTGGCAATTTGAATGGTCGTATTTTTATCTCCGCCAAAGATATTTAAGAGTGATTTATTTAATGGCTCAATGGATTGTCTAAAAATTTGCAGAGGACTAGTGTCTTGTCCTTTGAAAACTGGTTCACGCAACGCTTGATCTATGTTGTCGATGTATTGAGAAATATCGTTAATAAAGCGCTGATCATTATCTATATAGGCTTGAGGACCATCTTGATCGGTTTTTATAAGAGAGAGGTTTGTATTGTTTGTGATTCTTGGAACGATACGAATAGAGCTTCGACCTATAAATTTTTTTGCTAAGTTGCCGCCGCTAATGCCTTCTCCACTCCTTTCTATTGTACTTGAGTCATGGAATTCAATTTTTGCTTTTGGTTCTGTGCCACTAGTTTTTGGATAGTAATTTTCCCAATTTTGACCAAAACCCTTACCATTGCCACGGCTAAACCAATCAAATGCATCAAATAAAGAGGATTTGCCAGATCCGTTTGATCCAATTAATAAGACCAATTTTGAGCTCTCGGGAATCTCGGAAATTATTAAGTCACTGAATCTTTTGAAATTTACTAACTCAATTTTTTTAATTCTCATACTCGAGTTGGTTTATTTATTAAACTGCATTCATATCTTTTTGCACATATTGTTTTGCTTGGCTTCCTAATAAAATTTCATTATGCGCTGCGCCCGCCGGAATCATCGGGAAAACATTTTCTGATCTTTCAATAACGCAGTTAAATAAAACTGGGCCTTTATGATCAAGCATTTCGCGGAATTTTTGATCAAGTTCTTTCGGGTCAGAGCATTCCATTCCTTTAATACCAAAGCTTTCAGCAAGCATGATAAAATCAGGAAGTGACTCCATATAAGATTGGCTTTCGCGTTTATCATAAATTAATTCCTGCCATTGACGCACCATTCCCATGTAACGGTTGTTCAAAATGATAATTTTAACAGGCAGGTTATATTGTTTAATTGTGGCAAGTTCTTGCATATTCATCATGAAAGAAGCGTCGCCACTGATGCACATTACCAAACTTTCTGGATTAGCAATTTGTGCGCCCAAAGCCGCAGGAACGCCGTAACCCATAGTTCCAAGGCCACCAGAAGTTAGCCACTTTTTTGGGTTATCAAATTGTAAATATTGCGCCGCCCACATTTGGTGCTGGCCCACATCAGTTGAAACGAAAGGTTTTTGTTCTTTGCTAATTTCATTTAAGCGTTGCAAAGCAAAACCAGGTTTGATGATGCTTGCGCTTTTTTCGTAAGACAAAGAGTCAATTGCCTGCCATTTATTAATTTTTTCCCACCAAGCAGAAATAGCTTTTTTGCGACTGCCAATTTTTCTTTTTTTCCATTCTTCAAGCATGGCTTCTATAACTGAAGCAGCGTCGCCAACAATTGGCACATCAACTTTAATAATTTTGTCGATTGAACAATCATCCACATCAACATGAATTTTTTTAGAATTTGGTGAAAAGCCAGAAACGCGGCCAGTCACGCGATCATCAAAACGCGCGCCAATATTAATCATCACATCACAATCATACATCGCCATATTGGCTTCGTATGTTCCATGCATGCCAAGCATGCCGATAAAGTGAGAATCTGACGCTGGAAATCCACCAAGTCCCATTAAAGTGTTGGTGATTGGAAAGCCAGTTTCGTGAACAAATTTTGTTAATAATTTACTAGCGATATCGCCAGAATTAATAACCCCACCACCTGTGTAAAATATAGGGCGTTCAGCTTTTTCAATAAGATCAA
>Ga0114975_10001955_pt1 | contig 14303 bp, 13 predicted proteins | sample S_130626_EF_Meta_FD_87031 | JGI IMG/M metagenome (GOLD analysis project Ga0114975, IMG submission 87031) | Freshwater microbial communities from Lake Simoncouche, Canada to study carbon cycling - S_130626_EF_MetaG | ecosystem: Environmental > Aquatic > Freshwater > Lake | place: Lake...
CCGGTACCACCGAGCGTAAAGCTCGGCCGGATGATCACCGGATAACCGAGCGTCTGCTGTACCGCCTGCGCATCTTCAAGGCTGTGGGCAATACCCGAGCGGGCACTGCCGAGCCCGATTTTGGTCATCGCGTCCTTGAACTTGAGCCGGTCCTCCGCCTTGTCGATGGCTTCTGGACTGGCACCAATCAACTCAACCCGATAACGATTCAAAACACCATGACGATGCAAATCCAGCGCACAGTTGAGTGCAGTCTGTCCGCCCATCGTTGGCAAGATGGCGTCCGGGCGTTCCCGTTCGATGATCCGCTCGACGACCTGCCAGGTAATCGGCTCGATATAGGTGACATCGGCCGTCTCGGGGTCGGTCATGATGGTCGCAGGATTGCTGTTGACCAAAATGACGCGAAAGCCCTCGGCCTTGAGTGCCTTACACGCCTGTGCACCCGAGTAATCAAATTCACAGGCTTGGCCAATGATGATCGGACCAGCGCCAATCACCAGAATGCTCTTGAGGTCCTGACGCTTAGGCATGGTCAGCTTCCCATCAGAGCAAAGAAACGGTCGAACAGGTAGGCAACATCGTGAGGTCCTGGACTGGCCTCGGGATGGCCCTGAAAGCCGAATGCCGGTCGATCGGTGCGGGCCAGGCCCTGGATCGATCCATCGAAGAGCGATACATGCGTGACCCGCAAATGGGCGGGAAGCGTTGCCGGGTCGACTGCGAAGCCATGATTCTGGCTCGTAATCAGGACTCGATGGTCATCCAGATCTTTCACCGGATGGTTCGCTCCATGGTGCCCGAATTTCATCTTGAGGGTGCGAGCGCCACTGGCCAGCCCGAGGATCTGATGCCCGAGGCAGATACCGAAGGTGGGGTACCCGCGTTCAATGAGTTCCGCAGTTGCCCGGATCGCGTAGTCGCAAGGCTCGGGATCCCCTGGACCATTCGAGAGAAAAATGCCGTCTGGACTGAGTGCGATGACGTCGGCTGCGGAGGTCTGCGCGGGCACCACGGTAATGCGGGCATCGCGGTCCGCGAGCATCCGCAAAATATTGCGCTTGATCCCGAAGTCAAATGCGACCACGTGGGGTCGCCGCGCGCCAGAACCCGCCAGGTCTCCACCTTGGCCCGACGCATCGGAACCGGCATGGGGCCCATCATTGGATCCCTGATTGGTTCCATACCCACCGACCAGACGCCAGGAACGCTCGGTCCAGGTATACGGCTGCTTCACCGAAACCACTTTGGCCAGATCCATCCCGGCCAGGCCGTCGAATGCGCGGGCACGCTCAAGAGCCTCAGCAACCATCTGGTCATCGGATTGCTGCGGGATGGGGCTATGCGCGGCATGGTGCACCGACGTGGCGGCTTCTCCAGCGCTCGGGCGTGCGATCAGGCATCCTGCCTGCGCGCCGCGCTCGCGTAATCGTCGGGTCAGGCGTCGGGTATCGATACCGGCGATTCCGGGGATCCCTGCGGCAATCAATGCTTCGGAGAGCGACTGCTGCGAACGCCAGTTCGACGTGCGCACCGGCAAATCCTTGATGATCAGGCCCGCCGCATGGATGGCATCCGATTCAACGTCTTCCGAATTCATACCGGTGTTGCCAATATGCGGATACGTCAAGGTGACGATCTGCTGGCTATAGCTCGGGTCAGTCAGAATCTCCTGATAGCCCGTGAGCGAGGTATTGAAAACAACCTCACCGGTCCGAACAACGGGCGCTCCGATCGAGACCCCACGGAAAACGGTTCCATCAGCCAACGCGAGGATGGCCATGCCCGACTTGGGAAGTAGCAGCGAACTCAGAAAAATCTCCAGTAACTGTGCAATTGTAGCCGACTGCTCACCATCGACTCGAGACGAACAGGGCGATGGACGCAATCAGACCGACCGTCCACGTCAGCGTGCGAAGGGTTGCGCGATCAGCGACATAACAACCGATAAAGGCGACACGGGCCAGAATGAATACGACCGCCAGCGCATCGATGCGATCCTGCGGCGCGCCGGTCTGAATCGCGGTCAGAACAGCGGCCGCAAAAATCGGAAAGGCCTCCCAGGAATTCGCCTGAGCTGCGTTTGCCCGGCGCCGAAATCCGTCCTGGCCAGCCAGCCAGTCCCGCGGATTGTGGTTGTCGAATCGTTTGAAACCCGCTTTGGCAATCCCTGCGCAGACGATGGGTAGCAAGGCGGCGATCAGGATACAGACATGGGCTACGGTCATCGCAGAGGCGGGCGTTACGGGAGGGTTCATTCAACTACCTGTAATTGATTGGGGCTGGTGCATTGAATCGATGCCATCAGTGTGATGGGAGTTCATTCGACTGAGCGGCGATCTCGCATCGCCTGGGCGACCGTGCTCGGGTCCACATACTCCAGTTCGCTGCCCACGGGTACGCCTCGAGCCAGCCTCGTCACCGTGAGCCCGCGTGCCCGCAGCATCTCGCCCATGTAATGCGCAGTCGCCTCACCCTCCTGGGTGAAGTTGGTTGCCAGAACGACTTCGGTGACCACGCCATCGGTCGCCCGCGTGAGCAGCCGATCGAGCCCAATCTCCCCCGGGCCGATGCCATCGAGCGGGCTCAGGCGTCCCATGAGGACAAAATAAAGTCCCCGGAACATCAACGTCTGCTCGACCACCTGCTGATCCGCTGGCGTCTCGACCACGCACAGTTGGGCGCGATCGCGCTCGTCCGAACTGCAGAGATCGCAACGTGTGCTCTCGGCAAATCCGTTACACCGATCACAATGACGCACCGACGCGATCGCCTCTGCCAATGACCGCCCCAGCAGCGAGGCGCCCTCGCGGTCATGCTGCAACAAATGCCAGGCGAAGCGCTGCGCTGTCTTTGGGCCCACCCCCGGCAAGCGGCGCAAGGCCTCCACCAGCGCCTCGAGCACCATCGGCTGACGGTTCAGAGACATGGGTAGGAAGCCGACAAGGGTATGAGTGGCATCAACGGGATGACTAACGGGATGACTAACGGGATGATCAACGGGATGATCAACGGGATCAGAATGGCAACTTGAATCCCGGGGGCAGAGGCAATCCAGCCGTTAGCCCGGACATATGCTCCTGCGAGGTCTGGTCGGCACGGCGCAGGGCGTCGTTCATGGCCGCCACCAGCAGATCCTCAAGCATGTCGCGGTCGTCGCCCAGCAGACTTGGATCAATCACGACCCGTCGAACTTCGTTGCGGCATGTCACCGTGACCTTGACCAACCCAGCGCCTGACTGCCCTTCCACCTCGATCGCCGCGAGCTTTTCCTGCGCACGCTTCATGTTGTCCTGCATCTGCTGGGCCTGCTTCATCAGTCCAGCCAACTGGTTCTTCATCATCCTCAGAACTCCTTAAAGAGTGGGTTGAACAGATCCGGAAATCAGCTGCGCGCCGAAATCCTGAATCAGCGCCTGCACAAACGGATCTGCCTGAATCTCGGCCTGCGCCTGCGAAAGCCGCTGCGCCTGCTCGGCCGAATCGATGCCGGCGACCGTCGGGCCATCGACCTCTCCACTGACAATCGACACCCGAATCGGGCGTCCGAAGTGGGCGCTGACCGCATCGCGAACTTTAGCCACCAGTGGCGCCTCGGTCATTGCCCGGATCGGCGCCCGCAGCACGAACGTGTCATCGTCGTAGGAGACGAGCGCGCTGCGATCGACGCACTGCCGTGCGATGCCCGAAACGTTCAGCGCACGCGCGAGCGCCGGCCAATCTCCGTCAAAACGCCGGGTGGGCTCGGGTGAGTTGGCGGAGCTGGTAAGGCGCGACGAAGCAGGTTCGGCTTTCCTGTCGGACGACGCGGTCACCGGCCATTCGGGAAGCCGATCGGGCCCAAGCATCGGCGCTGGTACCGTTACGGGTACCGCCGCTGCGGGTACCGCTGCTGGTGCCGCTGCGGGTGCCGCTGCGGGTGCCGCTGCGGGTGAACGTGATGCGGGCACTGCGAGGTGGGGCGCAACGGTGGTCGAACTGCTCGCGACCGGACCAGCCGGTGGCGTTCGAGGCGATGCGCGATCACCCGATCCCAGCCGATCCGGCAATGGGCCGGCATCGGGTCCAGCGGGTCGAAACGCCAGCATCCGCAACAGGGTCATGGTGAGCCCGGAGGCTGGATCGGGGGCCCAGGGCAGATCGCGTCCGCCGTGAATCACAATCTGCCACCAGACCTGCAAATCCTCCGGTGCAATCTGCGTTGCCCAGGAAACGACCCGCTGCGTCATCGCATCGTCATTCGACAATGCGCCCACCTGCGCCAATGCGATGCGGTGCACCAGCGCAGCGAGCGCTTCCAGGGTCCGCTCTGGCGACACCCCTTGTGCAACCATCGAATCGGCGAGCGTCAATAGCGCTGGGCCGTCGCCCGCCAGCAGCGCATCCAGGAGTACACCCACTTCCCCACGGTCGGCCGCACCCACCATCTCGCGCACGGACTGCGCCAGTACCTGGCCAGCGCCGTGGGCAATTGCCTGATCCAGCAGCGAGAGCGCATCGCGCATACTGCCGGCCGCAGCCCGTCCGATCTCTTCAAGCGCCTGCGGCTCAAACGCAATCGCCTCGGCCTCCAGGATCTCGCGCAAGCGCACGGCAATTGTCGCCGGCGGCATGTTCTTCAGGCTGAACTGGAGACAGCGCGAGAGCACCGTGATGGGCACTTTCTGCGCATCGGTGGTGGCCAGGACGAACACCACGTGAGCTGGTGGCTCTTCGAGCGTCTTGAGCATGGCATTGAACGCATGCGTCGAGAGCATGTGAACTTCATCGATCACATACACCTTGGTGCGTCCCGCGACCGGGGCGTAGGCCGCTGCATCGAGCAACTGCGCCATTTCATCGACGCCGCGATTGCTGGCCGCATCCATTTCAATGTAATCGGGATACCGTCCGCCATCGATCCCAACACAGGCACTGCACCGCCCGCAGGGCGTGGGCCCAACACCAGTTTCGCAGTTGAGCGCCTTGGCGAGGATGCGCGCGATCGATGTCTTTCCGACACCGCGCGTCCCAGTGAAGAGATAAGCGTGATGAATACGGCCCGTTTGCAGTGCGTGGGTCAAAGCACGTACTACATGTTCCTGACCGGCGAGCGACGCAAATTCGCGCGGCCGCCACTTGCGTGCAAGGACCTGATGCGACATCACGTAAATTCAAAAAGTCTGGGGAGACGAGCCGGACCCCCGGCACTCGCGCTGAGTGGCTGTGGCTGCTTCCTTCCGGACCTGACCAGATTGACCACGTCGCGATGCGGGGCGGCCCGTCTCCTGAACATTGTACCCCGCGCTACAATATCTCACCGTGGCGCGAAACCTGCGTCACCAGAGTAGCCCGTCCGGGCGCAATCATGAGCCTACCCATTTCGGAGATTCGTAATGACGATCAAGCATGTCAGTGATGCCTCTTTCGAGCAGGATGTCCTGGGCGCCGAGGGTCCGGTCCTGGTCGATTATTGGGCTGAGTGGTGTGGGCCCTGCAAGATGATCGCCCCCATCCTGGAAGAGGTCTCGACCGATTACGCAGGTAAAGTGGTCGTCACCAAACTGAATGTCGATGACAACCGCGAGATGGCGTCGAAGTTCGGGATCCGGGGCATCCCGACCCTGATGTTGTTCAAGGGCGGCGAAGTCGTCGCAACCAAGGTCGGGGCCGTGTCGAAATCACAACTTGTATCGTTCCTCGACAGCCATCTCTGATTTCCGTTAGCATCCTGTGCATTGAGGCAGCGTCAGACCAACGCTGCTCCACCCGACACCGTCTGCGGCCGGGCGCTACTAGCCCCCTTCCGTTGGATGATGGACCGATGTCTTTGACCGCGTTTGCCCTTTCTAGCCTGGCTGCGTGACCTGCCTCTCCTCTTTCCCCGGCCCGTGTGCTTGTCACGGCGTTCGCGAAGGGGCACGTCATGGGCGCTGTCCGCGCGGCCCGAGACTTTACCGACGTTTCCTCACTGAGCCGGCACCGTTCCGGAGTCCTACGCACATGCACCTGTCCGACCTCAAGTCCCAGCATGTCTCGCAGCTGATTGAGCTTGCGCAGACCCTCGAAATCGAAAATGCGAATCGCCTGCGCAAGCAGGACCTGATGTTCGCAATTCTGAAGCGCCGCGCCAAATCCGGCGAGCAGGTCTTTGGCGACGGTGTTCTCGAAGTCCTGCCCGACGGTTTCGGTTTTCTGCGCACACCCGAATCGTCATTTCTTGCCAGTACGGACGACATTTACATCTCGCCCAGCCAGATTCGGCGCTTCAATCTGCACACAGGCGACACCATCGAAGGCGAAGTGCGCGTTCCCAAGGAAGGCGAGCGCTACTTCGCACTGGTCAAGGTCGATCGCGTCAACGGCGAAGACCCGAGTTCCACCAAGCACAAGATCCTCTTCGAAAATCTGACGCCGCTGCATCCCGACAAGCCGATGCGGCTTGAGCGCGATACCAAATCCGAAGAAAATCTGACCGCTCGCATCATCGATATGATTGCGCCGATCGGCAAGGGCCAGCGCGGACTGATCGTTGCTCCGCCCAAAAGCGGCAAGACGGTGATGATGCAGCACATCGCGCATGCTCTGACCGCCAACCATCCCGATATCGTCCTGATCGTGCTGCTCATCGATGAGCGTCCCGAGGAAGTCACCGAGATGCAACGCTCGGTGCGCGGCGAAGTCATCGCCTCCACCTTTGACGAACCGGCAACCCGCCATGTCCAGGTCGCCGAGATGGTGATCGAGCGCGCCAAACGACTGGTCGAGCACAAAAAGGATGTCGTGATCCTGCTTGATTCCATCACACGGCTGGCCCGCGCCTACAACACGGTTGTCCCGGCATCGGGCAAGGTGTTGACCGGGGGGGTCGATGCCAACGCCCTGCAACGTCCGAAGCGTTTCTTTGGCGCAGCCCGCAACATCGAGGAAGGCGGGTCGCTCACGATCATCGCCACCGCTCTGATCGATACCGGCTCGCGGATGGACGAGGTGATCTACGAGGAATTCAAAGGCACCGGCAACATGGAAATCCATCTGAACCGGCGGATGATGGAGAAGCGCATCTACCCGGCAATGGATATCAACAAGTCCGGGACGCGCCGCGAGGAGTTGTTGATCGAAGCCAGCAACCTGCAAAAAATCTGGATTCTGCGCAAGCTGCTCCACGACATGGACGAGCTTGAGGCCATGGAATTCCTCATGGGAAAAATGAAACAGACCAAAGGCAATGCCGAGTTCTTTGACATGATGAAGCGTGGCGGATAAGGCTTGAAAGACTCGAATGTGCCCCAGCCGATCGCGGCTCTGCCGGGACACGTTCGGATCAGCCGGCAGAGGTCTTGAAGTCTGACTCGTTCATCCGATATAATCTTCGATTACTTAAAAAGTTCCTGAGCCATGAAAGAAGGCATTCATCCTAATTACCGTGACGTCGTTTTCCTCGATCTGTCGAGCGGCGCAAAATTTCTGACGCGTTCGACCGTCAACACGCGCGAGATGGTCAAGATGGACGATGGTAAAGAGTACCCGCTGTTCAAGCTCGATATCTCCTCAGAATCCCACCCGTTCTATACCGGTGCGCAACAGCGGGTGATCGAAACGGGCCGTGTTGAGAAATTCCGCCAGAAGTTCGGCGCTCGTCGCTCGGCAACGCCCAGCGCCTGACCTTCGGGTTCAAGCGCGATTGCGCATGGGTCAGCCGGCCCTGATTCCGGCCCATGCGCCCCTTCCTGGTCACTGAGCCCGAAGCCGGACGCCTGCCGCGTCTTGCGCTGATTGCGCTCATCCTTTTATACGTTCTGCCCGGTTTCGTTGGCCGCGACCCCTGGCGGACCGGCGACGCCATCGGCTTTGGTATTGCCCATGCCATGGCTTCCGGTGGCGCCCGGCAATGGCTCCTGCCCGAAGTCGCTGGCAGTCCAGTCACCGATGCCGCGCCGCTGGCCTACTGGTTTGCGGCGGCGATCGCACGGCTGCTCGATCTCATCAGTTTCGGCGCAATCAATGCGGCCGCCGGGATCCGTGCGGCCGCTGGCGCCTGGCTGGTCGCAGGGCTCTTGTTGCTGCGCGCCGCAACGCAGGGCCTGGCGCAACGTGCGGAGGCGCAACCCCTCGATCCATTCGGCGCAGGGGCGGGGCCGCTACATTACGGGCGCGCTATTGGGGATGCCGCACTCCTGATCGCTCTGGCGACGTTTGGCCTGGTGGCGAGGGTCCACGAGACGACCGCCGACGCCGCGATGCTCACGGTCACCGCGGCGTTTGCCTTTGGTCTCATGCACAGCTGCAACAGAGCGCGCTCGGGCGGTCTGATCGTCGGCGCCTCCATCGCAGCCGCCGCGCTGGTGCGTTCGCCGGCAGTCGCAATGGCATTCGCCCTCGCCTTCCTGATTGCACTCCTCAGCGTTCGGGCCCTTCGGCTGAATGTTCGGACCTTGTTGCCATTCACCGTGCTGAGCACGCTATTACTCGCGCTGCCGTGGCCGCTGGCGCTCCTGCTGGACCCGACGCCGCAAAGCCACGCACAACTCATGGGGTGGCTGGCGCTGCCGACCGGAACGGCCAGCCCAGGCGCCCAGATGACCTGGGCGCTGCGCACACTGCCCTGGTTCTTCTGGCCCTCCTGGCCACTGGCGGCCCGTACGCTCTGGTACAGCCGACAACGCTTGGCCGACGCACCCGTCGGCATCCCGCTCGCAGTGCTGAGTGCCCTGCTGATCGGCAGTGTCGGGCTCGCGCTCGTGAATGGCTACGCCACGGAGGCCACGCTGATTCCATTGGCGGTGCCTCTGGCCATGCTGGCGGCGATCGGACTCCCCACGCTGGCACGCAGCCTGACGCGATTGATCGACTGGTTCACCGTCGCCGTATTTTCACTCTTTGGCTTGGGCGTCTGGGGCTGGTGGCTTGCGGGACTGTCGGGCTGGCCAGCCAAGCCGGCTGCACAGGCCCTCCGGTTTGCTGCCGGTTTTCCGGGTTTTGGTACCGACTCGCCCCCGCTCACAGGCTTGCCGGGATCGGACCTCCCGGCGATGTTCGGCCCTGCATTCGGCTCAACCTTTGGCCTGGCCGTCTACGCCGGTGGCCTGGCAAGCCTGGGCTGGTTGGCCCTGGTCCGGTGGCGCATCTCACGCCAGCCGCCCATGCTCTGGCGCCCGGTCGTTCTGGCCGGTGCCGGAATGACCCTGGCCTGGTTCCTGTTGATGTCGCTCTGGATGCCGATTTTCAACTGGCGCAACACCTATCGCGATGTCAGCCACGAGTTGCGCGCAGCGCTCGATCAGCAGATCCTGACCGTCGATCGCTCGGGCGCAAGGCCCCCTACCGATCCAGTCAATTCGGCGCAGCCCCCGTCCTGCATTCGACAGCGCGGTCTGGATCTCGCCCAGCGGGCAAGCCTGGCCTGGTTCGCGGACCTGCGGTTCACCGACAACTCCACCCATCCACAGCCGCAGGCTCAAGGCCAACTGCAACCCGAACCACCGGCTACAGGCCCATGCGCTTGGTTGCTGCTGGTTGACCGCCGCGCTCAGGTGCAGCCCGAGCCCGACCCGTCCTGGACTCTTGTTTGGGAAGGTCGACGACGCGCCGATCGAAACGAGCGTTTCCGCTTGTACAGCGGCGGCGCATGAGACGCCAACTCTTCACGCTCGCCTGGCCAGTCCTGATCGCCCAGATTGCGGCCGTTGGCAATGGCGTGCTCGATACGGTGATGGCGGGTCGGCTTTCAGCGGTCGATCTGGCAGCGGTCAGTCTGGGCGTCTCGATTTACATCAGCGTCTACATCGGCCTGATGGGCGTTTTGCTCGCAATTGCACCGATCGTCGCCCGCCACTGGGGCGCTGGTCGTTTTGACCAGATCGCAGCCGAGGCACGCCAGGGTGTGTGGCTTGCGTTGGGTCTGTCCGTGATCGGTTGCCCGTTGATCGGCGCGACCGATTTCTGGTTTGCGATCGCGTCGCCACCGGAGGCGGTGGCAAAAGCCGCCACCGCCTATCTCATTGCCATTGCTGCGGCGCTACCCGCCGCTCTGCTGTTTCGGGTGTTCTACGCGCTCCACAATGGACTCGGCCAGCCGCGAGTCATCATGGCCATCCTGCTTGGCGGATTGATCCTGAAAATCCCGCTCAATGCACTCTTCATGCATGGCGGTGCGGCGATCGGCCTGCCGTTTCTGGCGCCGATGGGCGGCGCTGGTTGTGCATGGGCAACGGCCTGCGTCGCCTGGGCAGCACTGGCGGCCGCCCTGTATTTACTGGCTAATGACGCGCAATACCGCCAACTCGGCCTTTGGCCGTGGCGCCTGGGATGGCCTGAGCCCAAACGACTGCGCGAACTCCTGCGCCAAGGGATCCCGACCGGATTGAGCTATCTGATCGAGGTTACCTCGTTCACCTTCATCGCACTGTTTGTAGCCCGATTCGGTGCCGTCACCGGCGCAAGTCATCAGATTGTCGCCAACCTCGCTGCACTCACCTACATGGTGCCACTCGCCATCGCCAACGCGACCAGCACCCTGACGGCGCGCGCGCTCGGTGCCGGCAATCCCCAGCAAGCCGAACGCACCTCTCGGATGGGGCTCCAGATGGCGCTCACGAGCGGCGTTGTGATCACCGCAACGATCCTGCTGGGCAAGACCCAGATCCTGGCGGCCTACTCCAATGACGCCAGCGTGATTGCGGCCGCCTTGCCACTGATCGTCTGGATCGCAGCGTTTCACCTGTTTGATGCCGCGCAGACCGTCTTGTCGTTCAGCCTGCGTGCTTACCAGGTATCGACCCTACCCATGGGCATCTATGCCGTGTCACTTTGGGGAATCGGCCTGGGGGGCGGTGCCTGGCTGACCTTCGGGGCCGAACTCGGCGCACCATCGCAGTACTTTGCCGGCGCACTCGGCTTTTGGGTCGCAACCACGGTTGGCCTGGGGCTCGCGGCCCTGGCCCTGGGCTGGCTGCAATGGCGGGTCTGGCGGCAAACCCTCCAGCAGTCAATCCGTTAAGGGCGCCCGCGAGCGCGGGTGCTCACGCCAGGGCGGGCACTGTGTCCGACGGATCGAGATCGGTGGCGACGTCGGCTTCCATACGCAGGAAGGTCGAGCGGTAGTAGCGCAATTCGTCGATCGACTCATGGATATCTGCAAGCGCCGTATGGGCGTTGCGCTTTTGGAATCCTTTGGCAAGGTCAGGCCGCCAGCGGCGCGCCAGTTCCTTGAGCGTACTGACATCCAGATTGCGGTAGTGGAAAAACGATTCCAGGGTGGGCATCCAGCGCGCGAGGAAGCGCCGATCCTGGCAGATCGTATTGCCGCACATGGGACTGGCACCGCGCGCGATCCACGGGGCCAGGAAGGCCAGCATCCTCTGCTCCGCCTGCACTTCATCGATGGTCGAGGCCAGAACTCGCTCGGTCAGGCCAGACTTTCCATGGGTTGAACGGTTCCACGCATCCATGGCGTCCATGGTTGCCTTGGGTTGGCGGATTGCCAATGCTTCGCTCTCAATCAGGATCTCAAGGTGGGCATCGGTGACCACCAGGGCAATTTCGATGATCCGATCCGAATCCGGTTTGAGTCCGGTCATCTCCAGATCGATCCAGATCAACCCGCCTTCGATCGGGCGCGCCGGTAACGTGGGCACCAGCGGTGCGCCTGAATCAGCAACGTGCGTGTCTGGAGCATCCGGCGTGTGCGGATCCGGACTTGAATTCGATTGCGCCTGTACCATCAACATCTCCCAAGCCCTCAATACTCTCACAGCGGCCTTACCCGACCGATCTGCACCCCGATGGATGATTTCTCCTCCCCTTCACTCTGGACCGCCAGCTTTTTGTTGGCACTGATCGGTTCGACCACCTTGAGGACCTGGCTCGCCAGCCGCCAAATCCGCCATGTGGCGGTAAACCGTCATGCGGTCCCGGCGGCATTTGCTGCGCACATCCCTCTGGATGCGCATGAGCGCGCGGCCGCCTACACGATCGCTCGCACCCGCCTGGTTCTGATCGACACCCTGGTTTCCGCCGTCCTCCTGCTCGTTCTGACGCTCTTCGGCGGGCTGCAAGTCCTCTGGGAACTGAGTGCCACCATCATCGACCCGGCGGCACTGCTGATGCGCCAGTTGTTCGTGGTGGTCATGGTCGGCCTGCTGGGGAGTTTGATCGATATGCCGCTGGATGCCTGGCGGCGTTTCCGGGTTGAGCAGCGCTTCGGATTCAACCGCCTGACGGTGCGCTTGTGGTTGAGCGATCTGGCCCGCGGATTGCTGCTCTCGGTTCTTCTGGGTTTGCCACTTGCAGCGGTCATCATCACGTTGATGCAACGTGCAGGAACGTTCTGGTGGCTGTGGGCGTGGGTTGTCTGGGTCGTCTTTTCACTCGGAATGATGGTGATTTTTCCCATGGTGATTGCGCGCTGGTTCAATCGCTTTGAACCCTTGACGGACGGACCGCTTCGGTCGCGTCTCGAGGCCCTGCTCGAGCGCTGCGGATTTCCGGCTGGGGGCTTGTTCGTGATGGATGGCAGCCGGCGATCGGCCCATGGCAACGCCTACTTCACGGGCTTCGGCCGGGCTCGCCGAATCGTTCTTTTCGACACACTCATTCAACAACTTGGACCCGATGAAATCGAGGCGGTTCTGGCCCATGAAATCGGCCATTTCCGTTTACGTCATATCGGCCAGCGGCTTCTGGTCCTGCAGATCAGCAGCCTTATTGGCTTGGCCGTTCTCGGCTGGCTTTCAACGCGTGGCTGGTTTTTTCAGGGGCTTGGGCTGGTGCCGAGCGAAGGACTGGTTCCAGGTCTCGCGCTCTTGCTCTTCATGCTGATCGGGCCGGTCTTTGGCACCTTGTTCGGCCCCCTGGGAGCGATCCTGTCCAGGCGTCACGAGTTCGAAGCCGATGCTTATGCCGTCAGGATGACCAGCCGCGAGGCTTTGACGCGCGCGCTGGTCGCGCTTTACCGGGACAACGCGGCGACGCTCACACCAGACCCCTGGCATTCCGCCTTTCACGACTCCCATCCACCCGCAAGCCTTCGGATCGGGCGCCTCCATGCAGCCTGATGTCCCATTCTCTTTAAGGCAGGAAATTCAATGATGCGCAGGATCATTGCGCCTGAGCAACTCGCGGCGGGTCACTGCCGCCCCCTCACGGTTTCGCACGCCTACACCGATGCCCAGGCCGATCAGCAACTCACAGTACTGCCGGGATGGGGCCGCGAGGTCCGCGCCATCGCCCGGACCTACCGCTTCAAGGGGTGGCTGGAGACACTCGCCTTTGTCAACGCGGTTGGCTGGATGTCGCATGCCCAAGATCATCATCCGGATCTCGCCGTGCACTTCAATCACTGCACCGTGCGTTGGCATACCCATTCCGTCGATGGCCTGAGCGAGAACGATTTTATCTGTGCGGCCCGTACCGACGCGCTTGCCAGCGACCTGGCATCGGGCTCCGAACACCATTCCAGCGCAACCTGACCCGGTGGCGGTGAGTACCGAAACCAATGGCCTGCTGATCGCCGCCTATGGCCGACAGTTCATTGTTGAAACAGCGTCGGGCGAGCGGCTCGTCTGCGTAACCCGCGCCCGTAACCACGACTTTGCGGTTGGCGATCAGACCCGTGTGGTTCCCACCGGAGGTGGGGGTGGGGTGATCGAATCGCGTCTGCCAAGACGCAACGAAATCAAACGATCCGACGCACGCCGCACCAAGGTGTTGGCCGCCAATCTCGACGCCGTTGCCTGCGTCATCGCCCCGGATCCGCCCTTCTCGGAGGCGCTGCTGATGCGGGTGCTGGCCAGCGCCCACGAAGCGGGCATCGAAGCTGCGATCTTCGTCAACAAATCCGACCTGATCGAAGCGAGTGCGCGTATCGAGCCCAGACTCGCGATTTATCGTCAGTTGGGCTACCGACTGTTCACCCTCGCGCCCGGGCCCGATCCGCAAGCTGCGGCCCGGATCCTGCACCCGTGGCTCGCCGGACGGCTGACGGCCGTCGTTGGCCAGTCTGGGATGGGTAAATCGACACTGATCAATGCACTGGTGCCCGGTGCTGACTTAGCCACCCAGGCGATCTCGGAAGCGCTCGGGACTGGACGGCACACCACGACGTTCACCAAAGCGTTCGAGTTGCCCAACCACGGCTGGATCGTTGACTCGCCTGGGTTTCAGGAGTTCGTACTGGGGCATCTCTCGGATTCACAACTGGCTTATTCCATCCCGGAAATCCGCGACCGCATGGGGACTTGCCGCTTCAGCAATTGTCGCCATCTCGAGGAACCCGACTGCGCCATCCAGGCAGGGGTGGCAAGCGGTGCCATCGACGCCCGCCG
>Ga0114975_10001956_pt1 | contig 14302 bp, 10 predicted proteins | sample S_130626_EF_Meta_FD_87031 | JGI IMG/M metagenome (GOLD analysis project Ga0114975, IMG submission 87031) | Freshwater microbial communities from Lake Simoncouche, Canada to study carbon cycling - S_130626_EF_MetaG | ecosystem: Environmental > Aquatic > Freshwater > Lake | place: Lake...
ACAGTTTTTTTCATAGGAGATTTAGGTTATGCTTTTTTAAAACGTGAAATGATATTGGAAGCGATTTGAGTCAGGCCCCAGGCGGTAAAAACTAAACTGCCTATGATGTAAGCAGCGATGGGAGGGTAAATAAGTGCGATACAACCTAAAGATAAGCTAAGCCCGATTAGAATCGACCACTGACGTAGCCAAACAAGTCCCGTTATAAAAATTAATCCAACGAATGCCTGGAGATAATAAATCCAAAGAGTTGAATCAGGCTTATAGGGAGAAAATACTCCGATACTTAGATTCAGAAAAATATTTTTAGCACTTTGGACTGGATGCGTCTTGATATAATCTATCGATTCTTTTTTTAAGTGCTGATTATACTCATCGCGTAACTGTAAATTATAGTAATTACCTCCTAGTGTCGCATCTAGAGTCACTCCGGTTTTTTTCTTAAAAGATGCGTAAGAAGACTCATCAGATAAATATAAGCCAGAATTATTAGGGTAGGCACCCAGACCGGCATAAACGGTATGCCATAACATTTTATTCGCCTTAGGTATCGATAAAAAACAGAGTGCAAAAAGTGCTACACTTAAATAGCAAACCCAGTGTCGAATAAAATAGAGGGTAAGCCCTAAAACAAGTAGGCTGATGAAAATGACATTAGGACGAACAGCGACACAGAGTGCCAAAAATAGTGCCAACGCAGGTAGATACCAAATATTTATTTTATCACGATACTGCCAAAGAATAATGGCGATAAGCGAAGGAAAAGCCTGCCAGTAATAATAATAAGAGAATGTAACTAAATGCAACGTGAGCGGATTGCAGATAAATATAAAAGTAAATAGATACCGCTCCCAGCCCGGGCTGAGTCGATTGAGAATCAAGGCGGAGAATCCTAAATGCAGAATCACTGCGAGTAATACCACACCCTGGAGATCGCTCAGAAATGGGAAAATCTTACGCGTAAACCATAGAACCCACATCCACCCTTCATCATGGGCTGAGAATTCAATGAGTTTTGCTGGGTCGGGACTAGGCTGAGCCACATCAGCCCATCGCTGGTCTATGGACTTTGCGCGGTACAACTGATCATCACCAAGGGCCACTTTCCAAGGTTGTCCCACTGACCAATTCGCAGCTCCCGATGTATAGGGCACAACCCAGATAGGGTGCTGCATCCGTGTATTTCTAAAAGGGATAGCTAGAATAATAAATAATAAGAGCGGAGCAAAAATAACTTCAAACCACCAACGCTTATCAGGCGTGGAAACCTCTGGGTTACGTTCTTTAAAAACATAAAAGTAGCCAGCGATGAAATTCACAGCTGGCTGAATCGGTAGCTGAATCGCAAAAGAAAGATTATCACTTAGCCCCAAGCCATCATGCATAAGCATAAAAACAATTTGAGCTAATAAAAATGAGCCGATGCGGGACTGTAAATAAGGGAATAAAGCCTGTGACCAAGAGTGGTTATTCTTAAATGTCCATCGATGGTGAACAATAAATGCTAATAGGAGTGATATGATAAACGATCCAATCCGCGCTGAAGATGCACCCATTCCTCCATAGCTTAATAGTTTAAATAGTGCAAAATCACAAAGCGTGATAATCACACCTGAAATTAAAAAGCGTCCGCCGCTTTTAATTAAACGCTCAGAAAACATTATTCTTAAATATTATTTTTCAATGACTACGGGACTTCTACTGTAAGCTGGAGAGGCCTCGCCAAAGCCTTGATACTCCTGCACAATATAGAGAGGGCGATTTTTAATTTCGCTGTAAATTCGGCCAACATATTGACCAAGAATACCCATACACAATAACTGCAGGCCACCTAGTAGACCTACGGCCGTGAGCAGAATCAACTCAAGTGAAGTCCAACTGCCAACAATAATACGTTGCGTGATGATTCCTAAAAAACCTAAAGTGGAAATAGCCGTCATAGCCATTCCTAAAACTAAAGATAACTCAAGAGGCTTAGAGGAGAATGATAAAATGCCGTCAAAAGCAAAGGTGAGCATTTTTTTAAGCGGGTATTTTGTTTCACCCGCAAATCTCTGAGCACGTTTGTAAGGAAGGGCAACTTGCTTGAATCCGACCCAGCTAACCATTCCACGAATGAAACGATCGCGTTCTGGCATCGCCCTAAGTACATCCACAACCGGACGGCTCATTAAACGAAAATCACCGGTGTCCAAGGGAATTGGTACAGATGATAATTTATTAAGTACGCGGTAAAATAAACGAGCGGTCGCTAATTTAAAGGCCGACTCACCAGGTCGCTCCGTACGCGTTCCATAAACCACGTCATACCCTTCTTCCCACTTTTTAATCATCTCATGAACAACCTCGGGCGGGTCCTGTAAATCAGCATCAATCAAAACGACGGCGTCACCCCGAGCGGCATCTACTCCCGCTGTCACCGCAATCTGGTGTCCAAAGTTACGTGCAAAACCAACGAGTTTCATCCGAGTATCTTCGGCAGCAAATGATTTAAGCATCGCGCGGGTCTGATCACGTGAGCCGTCATCAACAAAAATAAATTCTACATCTAAGTTTTTTAAATCTATGGCAAAAGCCTTTAAACGTTTAATGGTTTCTGTAATGACCTCCTCTTCATTATAACAAGGAATAACGATAGATAATAATCGAGGTGAATGCGGGGTGCGGTGTGACATAATATTATGATTTTAAATGGGCGGAGATAAGTACAGATTCGATTTTCTCCCACGTATACATGCCTTGCATTTTAGCAATATGTGTAAAGTGATTCCGTTGAGCTTTAAGTTCTACCAAAACAGTGGCGATATGAGCTGGGTTATAAGAGTCTATAACAACACCCAGTTTTTCATCTCGTACAAAAGCCGAGACTAAAACCTCTCTATTAATAATAACAGGAACGCCTGCCTGGATACCGTCGTAAATTTTATTAGGCGAGGCATAAATATTGTTTACAATATTAGGCTCATATAAGCAGAGAATATAGTCGCACTGCTTAGCTATCTGCGCGGCGGCGGTTTGGTGAATCACCCCGTGGTATTTAACCTGCGGATGGCGTGTGAGTTCTTCGCCTTCTTGATCATAAAGCCACCCGGCCGCATGTACTTGTAATTCGGGATCAGTTTTCAGTAAATTTACGATAAAGGGGATTCCTCGATCGCGGCCAATTGAGCCGGAAAAGAAAATGGTCAATGGGCCCTGTCGTTCGTTTCGTAAAGCAGCGCTGTGTTTATCAGCCAGCGGATAATTCGCCAAAACTCTTGTTTTAGCCCGAGACCATTCGGGTAGTAAATTGAGCCGGGCCTCATCGGTAACTAATATAACCGAGGCCGAGCTATAAATGATTCTTGGCAGAACAGCCTTAAACATAGTCGTTAGGCGCGAGGTCGACTTAAGAAAGAATGAGTCGAAAACATCTAAAACCCAGTGGCGACTTAAGACAAGTAAAGGGCATAAAACCAAAGCTAGATTCTCATTAATTACATGCACAGAGTTGAAGCGCCAAGGACGGAGGCGTACGACTTTAAAAAAAAGTTTTGCTATCGTAATTGGCGATCGCCGAAGACCCTTAATAAAAATTTTTTGACAAGACTCGGGCAACATGTCGGCCGTCGACGTAGGGGTTTGAATACCTATAAAGGTAATTTCGAAGCTATTACTCAGGGTTTTGATTTCTTTAAAAATTCTCGTGTCACTACCGTCATTAACCGAAATAAATAGGAGTGTTGGTTTCATCTTAAATAGACTGCTGAGGATTTCGTAGGCGTGTAACGAACAGCGAGATTAAAAAAAGACTAAAAAAGGCGGCTGGGTGACCTAAATCAAAAAGACTAAAACTCTCAGAAACTGCACGCAGAAAGACACACGACAAAATACTTAAGGTAAAATAACGCGCGCGCCTGGAAACAGTGATATTAGTCGTAAGCTTATAATAAATCCAAAATATAAAAGTTATGTAGATTAAAAATATGTGGAAGCCCATCTGCGTAGCGACGTTGAGATATCCATTGTGCAAATTATTACCTAGGCTCTTCCCATCGAGAACTACCTCAAAACTTTGGCCGTAGCCATAACCCCATGGTTTCTGTGAAATATATTCGACCCCTAATTGTCTGAGTTCCGCACGGCCACTGGATGAACGCTCTGCTAGTTCCATAGAATCCAAACTAGTGATTTCCGCCCCCTTGCGACCGAACGTGAGTGCGTTGAGCGATTCATTTTGTAAAATCAAAAATAAGAGTCCGACAACCAAACCCACCGCCGCAATACTGGAAAATTTTACCTTATAATAATAGATGACACCTGGAATAAAAACTATCGGAAGGAAAAGAAATGCCGCACGCGAGCCTGAGGTTAAAGCACCCGCTGTTCCGATTAAAACGAAAACGATTCTATAAAACTTTTTAGGGATAAATATTGCAGAGCTAATTAACAAATTGGCATAAAAGGCCGATAGGTGAAGCGTGGCAGACTTTTCTTTTGCGGTTTCGGCTAGGGCATTACCTTTAATAGCTAAGAAAAGCCAAATTATGAAAAAAGCAGGGGCGGTTTTTTTACACAAGTCCTCATCCAGCGATGACCCGGACCGTTGCGCCATTAAATACATACCAAACAATGTAGCCAACCAAAGTAACCACTTTAGACTACTATCTGTAGGATTACTCGAAATAACTGCGTTAATTGCCGCGAGTGGAAAAATTAAAGTAATCAGTAAAATAATGCCTGCGGATGACTTTCCGTCCGTTGAATTCAATCCAAAAATAATCCCCAGTATAATCATTCCCATACTCAGATAGGGTAATAAATTCCCAGTGGAATCTATAATTAAACTTCCTGCATACCCTATACAAAATGTGTAGAGAAAGCGTGGGGCAAAACTTTTTTTATTCATTTTAAATACAAACTACGCAATGCTTGGGTCATTGTAGAAACAGTGAAGGGTGATTGTGCAAAGACAGATTGAGAAAGGGCTGGAGGTGATTGAATGACTATATCAATAGCCTCAGCTAATGCTTGCGGATCATTGGGTGCAACTAATTCACATCCACCGAGATGTTGGGCAATTTCAGGAATACCGCCTACGGTCGTAGACACACAGGGCAGGCCGGCCGCTAAAGCCTCTAAAATTGCGACTCCCAGTGCCTCGGATCGCGAGGGCAAACAGAACAGATCCGCATGCCAGAAAAGTGCTTTCGTTGTTTCACGTGGGGTTTGTCCGTGAAATTGAATGGTGTGAACTGTGTTGTTTAATGTAGCGGCTAATTCAGGAAACTCCTTAACAAATTGTTGTTCGGTAACTCCGGCGATTGATAAATGCAACGGAGTTTTGATTAAAGGTAATGCATTGATTAAATCGTCTAAGCCCTTTCGACGAAAATCAGATCCGACATACAAAACTACTGGGCGATGATCAACGATTTGATGGAGATTGGCTGGTAAGACCGCTGGACGTTCAAATTGAGTGGTATCTACAGCTTTATATAAAACTTTAAGACGCTCAGGATGTTTCGGTTTATAAGCCGCTAAAATATTCTGCTGGGTGAATTGAGAATTACACAAGGTCAGCTCCTGTTGATTAACAAATTGGCGTTCGAGCCACCAGCGACGAAGCAACGCAGCCCAACGTCGGACTCCATATGTTTTGATTATTTTAAATGCTTGAGAAAAAACTGTAGTGTTTTCGTAATCATTAATCTGTCCCCACACTGGCCAAGGAGAGTCTAATAAACAGGCATGCAGGTTACTACTATTGACATGCAAAATACCAGAAGGGCCCAATGAACGCGCCAGGGCCAATCCTTTCTCTGCAACGGCCTTGTACAAGCCAAGTGAGCCCTCAGGAGGCTTAATTAAATGTAAACGTGGATGATCTGAACCCAAACCTGTGGCGACTAAATGAAATTCAATCTCTGGATCATCGCAAAAGGCTTCCCATAAGTAACGAGCATAGATTTCTGGCCCCGTCCCCCCCCTCCCCCAAGTGGTCGTAATGAATATAACTTTTTTTTTCATTGAATGACTTCAGCATAGGCCTGCTGAAGACGAGAAGCGATCAAGGCGGATGAGTGGTTTTTTAAAGCTAAATCATAAGCTTCACGGCCCCTCTCGGATAAATCTGTACATTCGAGCGCCGTACGAATCGCCGTTACCATGGAATCTAGATTCTGGGGCTGATATGGAAACAAACAGCGAGGTCCAAGAATTTCAGCGACTGACCCTGTGTTCACGCAACAAACGGGAAGGCCAAAGCTCATCGCCAAAATAACTGAGCCCGGATTCATGGGAACGTCGTCGTAACTTAAAACAACGCAATCAGCAGCCCTCATGTAAACCTGGATTTCATCATCAGGTATAAATCGAGCATGTATGGTCATTTTAGACTGTCCTGATTCAGATTTATTATTCCTATTTATCTCTTCGATTATCTCTGGCTGATTACAAGATCCAGCAATAAGTAAGTGGGAATCTTTAACATCGGCGGCGAAGAAGGCTTTGCTTAATAAGCCTAAGCCTTTGTATTTATTAATGCGACCTAATGAAAGCATCACTTTTTCCTGTGGAGCGATGCCTAATTTTACTCGAGCCTGATTACGACTGATGGTATCTTTATATTTTCCGATATAGTTACAATGCGGAACGATAAAGAACTTAGTTGTTGAGGGAATTTTGTAGGTTTTTGAAAAAATTTCTTGAGCAGCTTTACTCGCGACAATGATTCCGTCAGCCTCATTGACGATTTTCTGGATTTGGCTTTTTTCGAAATCAGGCGAGTCGGCGTCGTGTGGATATAAATTATCAGCCGAATAAATTAAGGGGAGGCGTCGTAAACATCTTAAGCCATCAGCAAACATTAATCTTTTTGCTAAAGTACCGAAGTAAGTTGATGAATGGTAAAAGTTACTTGGCCAAAACATATGAATTAAATCCACCCCTGATTGACATGCTCGGCGGATAGGAAAAAATTTAGTATCCTGTAGTGGTAAGGGCATATTTCCGCCCCGCTCTACAGCATCCGCCACCATTTTGGTGTAAGGGTTTTCTTTTCCTCCGAATGGGAATAATCCGATTTTCATTAAATTAATTTAGATTTGTTAACAGTCAGATTTTGAGGGAATTAATTATTATGCCCCCCAAAATCAGCGAAGCGCCAAACATTAAGATTAATTTTATTTTTTTGATACTGATAGTTCTTACAATGTGATTTGAAATACCGACAGGGCATACCGTGCGTAAATACTTAGAGCTAGACGGACAAGCACCAACCAACTGGACATTTAAGTTTTCGAATTCTGGCAGATGAATTTGTGTATTCACTTCTGATCCAAGTCGACGAAGTGATTTTGTTTCAATGACTTCGTTACTCTTATAGTTAATATACCCCTTTGACTCGGTATATGCTGTAGAACTTAATATTGTTAAAGATTGATTTTTATCTAGAAGTGTAAAACTGCTAGATTCATTTTTAGCGGCACAATTAGGATTTAATAATATTCCGACCGTCAATTCACTACCGTCATTTGTTTTATCAACAATTTTGATATTAAAACCATGCCTAGAAATATAAAATTTTCGTTCTATGTTGTTACCTATGGATATTAAAATTTCGTAGTTTTTTTCTTCGGTTTTAACTGAAATAATTCTACATCCGCTCTGATACCCAGATTGATGCCAAACCGTACTTTGATTTGAACATTGGGTGTACAATTGGCGTTTTATTAAATGCATTGCGGTATAACTTCCCGGGGAATTAATCCAAAAGGTGTCGCGTGCATAAAGTGCTATAGCACCACCATCTTCCTGGGCGTGAACACGCGGATAAATGTCCTGTGCATTGACCATAAACTGGGTAACAGTTTTTTGGTCTTGCACTACATTTAATAAAATAAATCCCGTATCATATACTCGAAGAGTCGCACCATTACTTTGCGGTGGTTTAGTAAAAGGTAATTCCATATTGTTACCACAAGCCGAGTCTCCAAATCGCTGGATTTTACCATCCATATTTGTAGCAGCCAAAAAAGCGTCAAGGGCGTCCAACCGAGTTAAAAATACGTTCGATAATTTTATATTTTTCTTCTGTAAACCTATTTTAGTATCATTAAGCATTCGGCGAATAAGATACCAATAACTCGTCGCTGGTTCTAAAGGTACTCCATCAGGACTTATAAAATATAGGGCCGCTGCATCAACCCGTCTCGATACCTCCTTTAAAACTTTTTCTAAAAGTAGAAAATCTGAAGGCCATGTTAATGCACATTGCATTAGTGAATTATCAGTGATTAATCCGTGGTTAGTAATAAAATCGTAAAACTTTGGATCAATGCATAGCTTGGCGGCGGTTAAATGAATTTTAAGAACGCGAGCATATCGAGTAGCCATAGCACCCTGCATCCCGCCTAACTTTGCGCTTCGGGCGATTAAGTATAAACAATATCGACTACTGACCATTCGCAGAGCAACTACATGTTCTGTCCAGGGGTAAAAAGTACTTTTCAGACCACGATACGCCTCTTTTTCAGCTATATCTAGGGCTCGATCAAATTTATTAAGCCAGCGTTCGTCAGAATTTTCAGAAAAGTTTCTCAAACAACAGGCCGCATATTTTAACCCATACATAGCCATCATTTCGGGAACATTATTTGATTTAAACCAATGACTAGATGAATCATCTAAAAAAATTTCTACTGGCTTAACACCATTAATCTCAAAATAAAATCGGTCTCCTTGAGGGTAAATTTTGCAACTCTCAAACGTGGCCTCAAGTATTGGTTCCGGCAAGCCGCCTGATAAATTTAAGTCGTGTTGATACCAGACATCTTGAGTAGCCTTCGAGAGTCTAACGTTACACCAGGGCGTTCGCCAATAAATATAAATGGCTGAAAGAAGCCCAACGATAAGACCGAAAATTATAAAGATGTTCATGACTTTGTTTTACTCTTCCTAAAGGCTTCCTTGATTTCCTTATGAAATACGCAGTAACTTAATAAACCCATAAATAGACCCAAGGGTACTATCGATAACCCAAACCAAACCCATTGAGCTGATAAGTTTTTGATGAAAATTCTTGCAACTAACGTTACGCTCATTGCCGCTAGTAACCATATAATTAGTTTTGAAGGGTAAAGATCGCGCCAAGATATACCAGCCTGCTGAATATATTCTTTGAATACCAAACTCGAAACTAACATGGCATTACCGGCAATGGACCAAAGAAAAAACTCCATCCCCCCCCAGTAGAGCGAAATTAATGATGTCACAACAAAAACACCCGAACATTTAGCCTGAATGATTGCTATTCGTCGGGGCTCTCCGGAAAAAACAAAGTAACGCGAAACCACACCAGCACACCCAGAAAATACCAGCCCAAGAATAGCAATATTAGATAAATAGGCTAATTCGGTCGCATCATTGTGCAACCAGGTACGAAAAAACAACTCCGAGCAGGCCAACAAAGGTAATGAAGCAGATAATAATATAATTAAGATAAGTGTATTAGCGTTTCGCATAAACTGTACTAATTCTGTGTTTTTCCCAGATTTTAATAGCGCCACAATTTGAGGCATAAGAGGCAATGCGGTCTGACTTGTCATAATCCGAAGCATAAATACCGGACGAGTAGCTGAAGCAAAAATTGCAACAGCTGCTGGCCCCATAACCACACCAACGAAATACTGCTGACCAGAAAAATTAAGAAATGCCAACATTTGCGTGATAAAAGTATCTATGCTGTTTTTTACGAAATCCGCGGGAATATTCACACTTTCCTCTAGTGATCCCGGTAGTAACTTCATCCAGTGCCTAGCCACATAATTAGCTAAACCAGGAATAATTAAGAAGAAAAATGAAAAACTTACAAAGTAATTAAAGCCAACTTTATGATCACGTACAAAAAAGATTAATATTAAGGTGCCGATTGCTGGAAAGATAGCGACAAGGTTTCTAACGAAATGGTATTCGTAGGCGTCTAAAATAGCTTCTTCAACTTTTAGGCGAATTATAAAAACCGCCGCAACGCCAGCATGCAGTGCAACCCAGATAAATTGACTATGGAGGGACTCAGGAATTTTAAATAAAGACTCGAGCCAAAAACCTACAATCAACGCGGCTGCTAAAAATATGCCGCCTGTCACCCAGTAAACCTTTGCAGCAAAATTTGTTACTTTCTTCGCCTCTGAAATAACACCTGTTGCACGCGACTCAGCCACCACTTTGACAATGTTAGACTGTATGCCGAAATCAAAAGCTACTATACTTGATGCAAAAGTGACGGCTAGAATATATATACCAAAGAGTTCCTTGCCGAACACGTCCATTAATATGGGGAATGCGGCCAAATTGATCAGCATCGAAAGTGGTCGAATTAAGGCCAAACTGAATGAGTTTAGTATAAGTCTTTTTATTTTCATTTTTCTAAATATTTTTTAGCTATCTAACTGCTCTACTATTTTCCTTGTTATCTGTGGCATTGCCAAGAGCGGTGTACCTCCGGAAACATAAGTGCTATATTCAAGTAGTTTTTGAGGATTGGTGACGGCAACTTTAAGTGCGGAAACTACTTCTAATAAATTACAGGTGGATGATGGAAATTCACCTACTAAATATTTTTGAACGTGGTATTGACGTGCAAATGTCGATAAACTGTCAGCAGCGTTATCCGCTTTTGAGTTCGAAATAAGATTAATAAAAACAACGGCACAGCCCAAAAATGCAGCTTCGTACCCCATCGTTGTTCCAATATGTATAAAACAGGTCGAACCGCGCTGCAAATCTAGACGATTACGTATATCTAGCGGGCGGAGAGATCCATTTAGTTGGAAAGACCGAAATTCGTCATCAATTCGAACATTAGACTTAATTTTAAGTTCAGCGAGCGCTGAATCGTCATAATAAAACGGGTAAGGTCTGACCAATAATAAATGTTCTGGAAACTCTTTGCTTAAAAGGTCGGCCAACTTCTCGATTAAAATAATTTCTTTTTTGGAAATTGGCGCATAACCAGTGCCACATCCAAAATAAAAATAGGGTCGATTTTCTATACGACCAGAACCAGGGGCTGGAGGTGAAGAAGATAAATAATCAACAATGGGGCAAAGTTGTGTAGCACCAATAATTTGACACTTACTACGGGAAACCCCTTGGAGTTCCTCCATATCTTGAGCCAGTTTTTCGTTCCAAACCAAATAGCCAGTAAGTTTATCAGTAAGAACAGTGTGCTTACATGGATGATCCCAGCTATAGAGATATGCCCAAGCGGGTTTACCCGAATCACAAATACGGGCCAGCACTGGGATATCTGAAAACTCCGTGATTAATAGAAATGTATCTATGTCGGAAATATCAGTCGCATCACAGGAAGAAAGAATAGGTAGTAATTGATTTATACTGATAAACCTGGGCATCCACATCTGCAGATTGAGTCTAATTTTTTGAATTTTTTGCTTAAAAAAACTAAGTCGGCCCAGTTTAAAGAGCTCATTAATATAATAATTCTCTCTGGATTTTGGTAACCTGCCAAACCAGCTAAACACTTTAGACCAAAACTTTCTTTTATTTAAATGGATCGAGACCAACGGACGAAACTCAACCCCAACAGGTAACGGGTGTGCTAAAGTTTTTTCTTTAGACAATAAGACCACCCGATGACTTCGTGCCATTTCGGCTACTAGCTCTCGAATATCATTACGAGAGTCATAGTGATTTATAAGTATACCTATTGTAGCCATATTACCACATATCAAGAATTGTCTTACGTTGCATGGGGTCGAGTTTAGCTATTTTTTCGTCTTCATAATAAGAGTCGCCCACAATATGCGTTGTGGAAACTTCTTCAAAGACGCATCCATTTACAGAGGAGAAACTGTGCCACATTCCTCGCTCAACCAGGACCATATCACCGGGCTTTAATTGCTGAACCTTACCGTCGACCACAGCCTCGAGATCGCCGTGAATAACCTGAAAGACTTCTTCTTTTTTGAGGTGACGATGATTAGGGTGACGTTGACCAGGAAATACAATCACGAGCTTCTTACAATATTCGCGGTTAATCAGATTAACAATCAAAGCACCATGAGAACGGAAATTTTCTGGGCCATAATGGTGAGACATCTCAACGGTATACTTTGGTCCAATTTTAATACCCGCTTCATAAAGCATCCCCTTGCCTTGATGAACTAAACTGCGCAGCGAACTGGTTAGAGTAGACTGGCGACGCTCTTGAATTCCTTCATCAGCTTTATAGTCACGCGAAGCTACCATGGTAGCAAGCCACTCACAACTGGCGGTTTGGTCAGCAGCACAGGGCATTGCAAAATACACCTTGTCGGCACTAATGACCTCACCTTTGCGAACGGGAACCTTTAGATAAGTGCCACGACGGAGAGATTGCAATGAATCAACTTCAACTTGAACAATCTGCTTCTCTTGTCCATGAGCTCCACCAATTCTCAGGGCATTGATTGAAGCTTTAACCCAGCGATCCGTTTGCTCAGGGCTCATGGAATAAGCATTTAATTTGGATGTTGGTGTTTCTACTCCTACATGCCTTTCAAGAATACGCGCACCTTTCGCTACCGCCACCTTAACAACATCAACGTCGTTGGGGTCTTCATGTCCTGAATAACCAATGCGAAGCCAATTATAGCGCTTCATCATTCGCTCCATAAAGTTAAGATAAAGACCGTCGGTGGGCGTTGGATATATTCCAACACAGTGCAGAACTGAAAAGTCGACTTTACGGTGTTCTAAGAAATTAACCACTTGGTCGATTTGTTCGATGCGCAGACCACCGGTTGAACAGATTACAGGCTTACGTGCCGCAGCAATGGCTTCTAAGAGGGGCCAGTCATTGGCACTACAGGAAGCAATTTTTACGATTTCGATTCCATGATTTATAATATCCTTAACAGAAACTTCATCGAAAGGCGTACACATGGTTACCAGCCCGGCCTCACGAGTTGCTTCAACGAGCGTGAGGTACTGTTCTCTACTTAATCTTGTCTCACGAAAACGCTTAATATGTTTACTGTCACTCGACTGGTGAGCCGGGTGAATAAACGTATCGAGATCTCGATACTGAAACTTAACCGCTGCGCGAATACCATTATCGCGAGCAATTTTTGCCATCGCATCGATTATTTTTAGGCCGTGTTGAACATCTCCTTGATGGTTATTAGCCATCTCAAAAATGTAGAGTATGTCGTTGGGGGGATTCATAATATTAGGGGTTAAGAAATTTTATCTATTTGTGAGAGTGTTTCTAAACTAATGAGTTTATCATCAATATAGTAATCAGCGGCGGGCTTGCCGAAAAATAGTTTGTGGTGCTTTACTCCCCATTCGTTCATTTGGCGTTGGGTTGTCATTGACCAATCAATTCCCGTAGCCGATCCACGGGCGGTAAATAAAACGATGTGATTACCAGCCTCGTAAATTCTGTTGATGCGTTTAATGTTATCAACAAGCGGGCCTGCTAATTCGTAGTTATTGCCAGGAGTGATGGTTGCAATCACTCCATCGATATCAAAAACAAAAGTTTTACCCACAGGAATCCCGTTAGACCAAATAAAAGATTCTTCAGCTCGGGCAAACTGCGCATGAGTATCGATATCGTGTATTTCTTCCATTAACAATGAACCGACCCGATCACCGGCTACGGAGCTTTTTTCGAGGATAGTTCGCGAACGAATAACATCGATATTCGCATTCTGTAAAAAAGTGCCCGGCAACCCCTGTCTGGGGCGACTATGGGCTTCTTTAATATCTGAATTTATGACTGGAGTAAGTTCTCCTAAATCATTTCGGAACCACATTTTATAAGGCGTCTCTGGGGCCGTTACAACCGAGCGAATGGAATCCCACTCGGGATGCCGACGGAGTGATTCAATAGCTCGTGCAATATCCGCTGGACGGCGATTCGGGTGAGTTGGACGTAAATGAACTATCAACTCGGGTACCGCGCCTTCATTTTTTTTGAGCCACTCTAAAGAATGTTTAAAACATTCAAGGTCCGTTGAAAAATCTCCTGAAATTTCTGCTGGGCGTAAAAAAGGAACCGCCGCACCATGTTGTTTCCCAATCTCAGCATACTGTTCACTATCTGTACTTAAAATTACTCGGTTCACCGCACCCGAGCTTAAGGCCTGCTCAATCGAATGAACCATCAATGGCTTTCCCGCAAAGGTTCGAATATTTTTATGGGGTACAGTTTTAGAACCACTTCGCGCCGGAACTATGGCAATAACTTCGTCTGTATATCTTAACATTTTAAAAATTATTTGCCGACTACCCAGAGGTTTAAACCTGCTGC
>Ga0114975_10001958_pt1 | contig 14282 bp, 15 predicted proteins | sample S_130626_EF_Meta_FD_87031 | JGI IMG/M metagenome (GOLD analysis project Ga0114975, IMG submission 87031) | Freshwater microbial communities from Lake Simoncouche, Canada to study carbon cycling - S_130626_EF_MetaG | ecosystem: Environmental > Aquatic > Freshwater > Lake | place: Lake...
ATTGTTGACAGTCACGTTGTCGGAGTGGCTAAACCTGACCCGCACATTTTTGATTTCGCGTTGCCGTTCTTTGATGACATTGACCGTTCGCGAATTGCATACGTAGGTGACAGTGTTGTCATGGACATAGGCGGTGCAACAGCAGCCGGACTCATCCCAATTCTTGTTGACCCATACGACGATGCCGTCGATTTGGTCTCGTGTCGACGCATCGCGTCGTTGCTGGAACTGTTGTAGTTATTTCTTAGTGTCGCAAAGATTCTTTGCGATCACTTTCAAGCACAGTGTTTCGTCTGCGCCTTCGAAGATTGACAACACGCGTGCATCGACATACAAACGGCTGACGCTATATTCCTCGGCATAGCCGTAACCGCCATGAATCTGGAGAGCTTCGCGAGTTACCCATTCGGCTGCTCGGCATACATATGCCTTCACCATGCTGGCTTCCATTGCGCCTTCGCCTACGCCCATGAGGCCGGCTACTGAATAACAGAACTGGCGTGATGCCTGAATAAGAACAGCCATGCGACCAAGCTTCACTTGTGTGAGTTCGTATTGCGAGATGGGCTGACCGAAGACTGTGCGGTTGTTCGCGTAGTCAACTGCTGCTTCGTACGCGGCCTGCATTACGCCAACTGCGCGAGCTGCTGTTTGCAAACGACCATTTTCAAAGCCAGCCATCTGCAGGTAGAAACCCTTGCCGAGTCCGTCTTCTTCGCCAATGAGGTTTGCTGCAGGGACCCACCAGTTTTCGATAGCAATTTCGTAACTGTGCATTCCGCGATAACCAATGGTGTCAATCGGGCTGCCTTCCATCTTTCCGCCGCCGTCTTGGTTGAACGTGAAACCGTGTGAATCACCAAGTGGTTTTGGAACAATGAATAGAGACAATCCGCGGTGAGTCTTTGAACGGTCCGGGTCTGTACGTGCAAGAAGCATCAGCACGTTTGCACGCGCACCAAATGTGCACCATGTCTTTACGCCGTTAATGATCCAGCCGGCTTCACCGTTAGGTCCTGTGCCGCGAACTGCAGTTGTCTTCAAGCTTGCAACATCAGAACCGTAGTCTGGCTCGGTTACTGCAACAGCTGACATCACTTCTGTGCTTGCCAACTTTGGAAGCCACTCAAGTTTCTGAGCCTCTGTGCCGCCCTTAACAAGTGCACGCGTGAGAATCTCAGGACGAGTGATTAATGAACCACCGATGCCAAGCGAACCGCGAGACAATTCTTCGGTGGCGATAACGGAAGCCATGTATTCGCTTTCGCCGCCTTCGCTGAAACCTTCGTACTCGACAGGAACGCTGAGACCGAACGCGCCGATTTCAGCAAGTCCAGAAATAATTTCTTCAGGTACATCACCGTTATGACGGTGAACATGCTCGGCCTGAGGCGCAATGACTTTGTTTGCGTATGAACGGAAAGTGTCTTGCACCATTTCAAAGTCGCTTGAGAGATGACGAGGACCTTGAACTTCTGCAAGTGATGCAAGAAAACTTGGCGCGCGATAGGTCTGAACAAAGTCGTGTGCAGAAGAAAACAGTGAAGGATCAACACCCCATGCCTTCTCACGACCGATAAGACGCGAAACGAAGTCATGCACCATGTCGGCGGTGAATGCACACGCGATGTTTCCTTCGGCTACGCCCTTGGCGCCATAGGGAAGAAGATATTTAGCAGTCGAAACAGCCGCTGCTACGTGAGCAATGTCGTATGCCAAAGTTTGATTCTTGTCAGGGCCACCTTGCGCAACAAGAGACGCAATTGCGGTGTCAACCATCGCTGAAGCAGTGGAGATCACCGAGGCGGCTGTCTGGATATCGGGGGCAGTCGTTGTCATGAAATCAAACGCTAGTGAATATTGCGCCGTTTCAACGCACCCATGACGCCTGAGAACGCCTTCACGCCTAGTCTCTTGATGTGGCATTTGACACTTACCCCGCGCTCGATTGGGTCGAAGGCGAACTAGACCCATCGGTCGATGCGGACACTCTTGATGGCGCTATCTCGCTTCTGGCTTCGCAACCGCCTGATTTAGCAACCACGCTGGCGCTTGTTGTAGTTCATAACGGCCATGTGGTTCGTGAAATGTACGGCCCAGAGACGGATGCCTCAACCACGTTGATTTCGTGGTCAATGGCCAAAAGCATCACGCAGGCACTGGTGGGAATGGCAGTGGGCGACGGACTGCTGTCGATTGATGATGATCATCTATTTCCTGAATGGGAACACGACGACCGAGCCAACATCACATTGGGCAATCTGTTGAATATGACTAGCGGGCTTGAGTGGGTCGAAGATTATGTGGACGACAAAGCCTCAGATGTGATTGAGATGTTGTTCGGCGATAAGAAATTTGTCGGTGACCATGCTTCATACGCTGCTTCAAAAGATTTGGAAGCAGCTCCCGGCTCGAGATACCTGTATTCGTCTGGCACAACAAATCTTGTGACCAAGATTCTTTCTCGTGCACTGGGAGAGAAACCTGGTTCCTCAGATGCATTGTCAAAATTCATGCAAGAACGTTTGTTTGATCCACTTGGTATGCAAACGGCAACTGCTCGCTATGACGCGTCAGGGAATTTTGTTGGCTCGTCGTTCGTGTATGCAACGGCCCGTGATTTTGCACGATTCGGCTATCTGTATTTGAACGATGGAATGTGGGATGGTTCACGTTTGTTGCCAGATGGGTGGGTGGATTATTCACGCACTCCAATAGCGCGTGATCCAGAGAACAATCTTGATTACGGAGCGCATGTGTGGATGTTTCCGAATGACCCTGGCTCTATTGCTGCACTTGGATACGAAGGACAGTTCACGTGGGTGTCACCTCAACGCAACCTTGTTGTTGTGCGGCTTGGAAAGACCAATGCCGAGTACGCGCCTAGGTTGCGAGAAGAATTATCAAGAATTGTTCAAGCATTCCCAACACAAGGGTCAGATTTCGGCAACGATGGTCACCATGGCTGATGAAGTACAGCGCCGCTGGCGCGTCAGTAGGGCTTTGCAGTTTGTTGTGCTCGGCGCCATTGTGTACTTCTTTGTTCTGCCGCTCATTCCGGGATTCCGCGATGCAGTGAGAAACTTAAAGAACGTTGATCCCAATTTGTTGTTTGTTGCATTGGGGCTTCAAGGGTTTTCATTGCTTGCGTATTCCATGTTGACAAAAGCTGCGTTAGGAGATCACGGAGCAAATATCAGTCTTCTGCGCCTATTTCGTATTCAACTCAGCACCAAGGCATTAGGAAATATTGTTCCTGGGGGAAGTGCTGCAAGTACAGCACTCGGTTATCGGCTCATCACCATGTGTGACGTGAAAGGTCCCGACGCTGCATTCGCGTTGGCAACTGCCGGCGTTGGCTCGGCAGTGGTGTTGAACTTCATCTTGTGGTTCGGGTTGATCATTTCTATTCCTACTCGAGGTGTAAACGCTGCATATGGGTCAGCTGCAATTGTTGGAATTCTCCTCATGGCATTTGCAGGCTTCATAATCTTTGGCCTTGTCGAAGGTCAGGGGCGGTCAGAGCGGGTAGTTCGGTCGCTCGCCAGACGATTGCGATTTGACGAAGATCACGCTGCTTCAGTACTTGAACACTTAGGCAACAGAATTGAAGGACTTTTCACAGACCGCGCACTAATGCAGCGAGTGGTCGGGTGGGCAACTTTGAATTGGGCACTTGATGCGTTGTCGCTGTGGGTTTTCCTTCGGGCTTTCGGAGGCACGCTTGGTTTTGATGCACTAGTCGTGTCGTTTGGGATTGCAAATGTTTTTTCTGTGATTCCCATCACGCCGGGCGGATTAGGAATCATGGAAGGCATTTACATTCCTACGTTGGTCGGATTCGGACTTGGGCGACCGTTAGCCACGGTAGGGGTTTTGTCATATCGCGTAGCGCAGTACTGGCTTCCGATACTCGTTGGCTGGTTGTGTTATTTGTCGTTGCGTGTTGGCCCATACGCAATTGACCGCAAGCGCAAATTGGGGCCATTGCCACGTGTCGCCACGTCGCAAGCGCAACGCGGACTCACCACCGTTGATTGGGTTGAAAAATTCGCACCGCGTGACCGCACGGGGCAGTTTCCGATGCCAGTATTTGACCCAACTGATCTTGAATTCTCAGATGACGATACGGACGGCACGCTAAAACCCCAGTAGCGTTTGAGGCATGACAACACATGAACGCCCCTTTGGTCGCTGCTTAGAAGATTTTGTTCCTGGTGACGTATTTCGTCACTGGCCAGGTAAGACCATTACCGAATACGACGATCATCTTTTCTGCATGATCACGATGAACCATCACCCATTGCACACCAACGACTGGTTTGCAAAAGAGAGCGTGCAGGGTCGCAACGTTGTTGTTGGCAATCTTGTGTATTCGTTAGTTCTCGGCATGAGCGTTCCGGACATCAGTGGTGCAGCTATTGCAAACCTTGAAGTCGAAACTCTTCAGCACAAATTCCCAACGTTTCACGGCGACACAATTCATGCCGAGACTCGTGTTCTTGAGACAACAGAGAGCAAGTCGAAGAACGACCGCGGCACAGTGTTGGTTGAGACCAAAGGCTTTAACCAAGACGGCAAGGAAGTGTGCTACTTCCGACGTCGCGTCATGGTGTGGAAGCGCGAGTTTGCTCCAAGCCGTCGCCGTCCATACGACGGACAGGACGTGTGGGCCGACTAAGTCGCAATGACCGCATTGCGGCCAGTTTGATTGAGTGGGGCAGCGGTTCGCTGCGTGACCTGCCATGGCGTCGCACAAATGACCCATGGCGCGTGCTTGTTAGCGAAGTAATGCTGCAACAAACATCTGTTGCTCGTGTCATGCCTAAGTACGAGGCTTTTCTTGAAGCCTTTCCTGGTCCCGGTGCATTAGCTGAGGCGCCGTTAGGCGACGCATTACGTCTGTGGTCTGGTCTTGGATATCCGCGGCGCTGTCGCAATCTGCAAGCAACCGCAGTGGTTCTGCACGAACAATTTGATGACCGCATGCCAGATTCGATTGAGGAGTTATTGAAACTTCCTGGCATTGGTCAATACACCGCACGTGCCGTGTTGGCATTTGCGTATCGACTCGATGTCGCAGTCGTTGATGTCAATGTCTCCCGTGTGTTATCGCGACTTGAAGGCATTCCTATGAAGGCACGTGCATTGCAGGATCTCGCTGATGAATTAGTTCCTCAAGGGCTCGGGTGGGAATGGAATCAGGTGATGATGGATTTCGGAGCTCGGCACTGCACTGTCCGATCACCACTGTGCGATTCATGCCCCGTGCGAACCCAGTGCAATTACAAGGGCGTAGGCGATGACCCAGCGCAGTTGTCAGCCGGCGTCAGTAAACCCCAACCACGATTTGAAGGTTCTGATCGTCAGGCGCGAGGACGCGCATTGCGAGCAGTGGGGGATGGCACACAACGAATCAGTCACGTGATTGCAGCCATGCATGTTGATAACGATCGTGCGGAGAAGTTGATTGCATCGCTTGTGGATGAAGGGTTACTTCACCGCGAAGGAGACACGGTTACTTTGCCGTAATCCAATCGATAATTAGCTTGTTCACTTCAGCTGGCTTTTCCAACTGCATGAAATGGCCGGCACCTTCAACGATTTTCACTTCGGCCCATGGAGACATTGCGCGAGCTAGTTCTGCAACTTCAGTTCCGATGCATCCGTCATTCGATCCATGCAAATACAGGGTCGGTTGAGTTAACTCACCGCCACCTGCAGCTTGAATTGCATCGTATTTCTCGCTACGTGCGCCCGTGCCAAGAGTTGCTCGATAATAACCAAGCGCGGCTGACATGTGTGCAGGGTCACGCAAACATGCTTTGCAATTTTCTGAGTCAATTGCTCCGTCATAACCAGGTGACCAATCACGCCACAACATGTCGATGAATGCAAGATCGTTTGCTGGCACAACCATGTCAGAGAACGGGTGCTGGAAATAGAACATGTACCAACTGCGTTTTGTTTGTTCAAGGTTGGTTGCAAATGACATTCCCATCGCGGCACCTGGAGGCACTGCCATTCCAACAACTCGCTTCCAACGTTGTGGCTCGCTTGCCGCTGCACCGTAGACACTTGGCGCACCCCAGTCGTGTCCGATGAGAACTGCGTCTCCATCGCCACCAAGAGCCTCATGAAGAGCATTGGCGTCTGCCGACAAGGCACCTGTTTGGTAGATGCCGTCAGGCGCAATTGACGTTGGGGCATAGCCGCGTGTGAACGGCGCTACCGCTCGGTAACCAGCAGCAGCAAGTTCCGGCATGAGGTGACGCCAACTGTGTGCTGAATCGGGGAAACCATGAAGACACAGGGCTAATGGGCCGGTGCCGCACTCTAGGTAGGTGAAGTCGATGCCATTAGCGGTGACGGTATGCGTGGTGATCTCATGAGCCATATGCGAACGGTAGTCGGGCGCGGTGCGACACGCGTCACTCTATGAATTTGTGTACTTCACGAGCGAACATGCGTAGCGTAGGGGACATGGGGGCAGAACAACTACGCGTCACGTTTCACGGCGTTCGGGGTTCAACTCCATGTCATGGGCCAACCACAATGAAATACGGTGGCAACACTTCATGTGTTTCGGTGCAGGCTGACGGTCAGCGACCACTTCTTCTCGACCTTGGCACAGGTCTTCGTTATTTCGGTAAGCAGTTTGTTGAAAAAGACACACCGGTCAATGCGGTCGCTTTAGTGACGCACGTGCATTGGGACCATATTCAAGGACTGCCGTTTTTTGCTCCGGTATTGAAACCAGATGCACGTCTTGAAATGTTTGGACCAGCTCAAGAAGATGGCACCAGTTTCATGGATTCTGTAAAGAACATTGTTCGTCCTCCAACATTCCCGGTTGACATGGCAGGTTTGCACGGACGTTTTTCGTTTCATGATGTCGCTGATAATGATTTTGCAATTGATGGCTACTCCATCAAGTCCCGTCTGGTTCCACACATCGGACCAACGGTTGGATATCGCATTGAGTTCGGTGGTGTCTCCATCGCCTACATCTCTGATCATCAGCAGCCACTTGATGGGTCGTTCTCCATCGCTGACGGAGTTCGTGAACTGGTTGATGGCGTAGATCTCTTACTTCATGATGCTCAATACACGCCTGCCGAGTTCGTGACTAAGGCTCATTGGGGTCACTGCACCACGGATTTTGCTGTTGGCGTTGCGATGTCTTGTGGCGCAAAGCGATTGGCTCTGTTTCACCATGACCCAGAGCGCACAGATGCTGAACTTGATGCCACGCAGGCGTGTTCGGATTCTGCGGGGGTTGAAGTTTTTGTTGCCCGTGAAGGCGCAACAATCAACTTGTGACCTATTGCGTCTAATCTGAACTCATGTCTGCACCTTTTGACTCTGCTCACTTTCGCGCTGTGCTCGGCCACGTACCAACTTCTGTTGTTGTAGTAACTGGTCTAAACGCACAGGGCGCAGCATTCGGTATCACTATTGGCTCTTTCGCATCGGTGTCCCTTGATCCACCACTTGTCGGTTTTTTCCCTGGCGTCCGTTCACAGTCATGGGCCGCAATTCGCGAATCTGGTCGCTTTTGCGTGAATGTCCTCGGATCGCATCAAGAAGAAGCATGTTGGCGTTTTGCCAAAGAAGGCGACGACAAATTTGCCGGTGTTGAGTGGTTGCCTTCAGCTGGAGGCTGCCCTGTATTGCCAGGCTCTATTGCTTGGATTGATTGCGAGATCGACACGGAAACCGTAATGGGTGACCACACATGTGTTGTCGGGCGTGTCACGTCACTTGATCATGCAGAAGAAGTAGAGAACGCCATGGTGTTCTTTCGCGGCAAAGTTTCAAGCGTGAAGCACGGTGGATAGTAAAGAAATCACCGCCCGAATTTGTGCCGCAGTTGTCGGTGCCGTTCTAGCTCTTGCAGGTGCAAGCAAAGTCACGTCGTGGAATCAGTGGCGTACAAATGCTCGCCAACAACATCTTTGGTCGGTCGTCGCTGTAGCTCTTCCTGGGCTGGAATTAGTTCTTGGCGCTGCATTGCTCGTGTTGAAACCCGCTGCCACTGTTCTTGGGCTTGCAACATTGTTATTGGTGGTGTTCACGTCATTCTTGGCACTACAGGTCACAACCAAGTCTCAAGTGCCGTGTGCATGCTTCGGAGCTCACGTGAATAGACCGCCGTCATGGCGAGATGTGATTCGTAATTTTGGGTTAATTGGTTTGATGTTTGCTGCTGCAGCGCTGAGCTAAAAATTTATTGCACCGAGTCAATGGCGAATGACAATGTTTGTGCTTCATCGCGCCATTGGTCATAACGACCCGACGGCCCACCATGACCTGCGCCCATGTCGCATTTGAAAACCACGGTTGTCTGAGGTGATTCATGGCGCATGCGAGCTACCCATTTTGCTGGTTCGTGATAACTAACGCGAGGGTCGTTCAAACCGGCTGTGACATACAACTGTGGGTAATCAACAGACACGGTGTTGTCATACGGCGAATAACTAGCGATGTATGACGCACTTGGTTCCGTGCGGGGGTCACCCCATTCTTCCCATTCAGTAACGGTCAGTGGCAAAGACGGATCACTCATGGTGCTCACCACATCAACAAACGGAACTTCTGCAATGGCGCCAGCAAATCGATTGGGTGCAATGGTTATGCACGCACCTACTGCGAGTCCGCCTGCACTTGCACCACGAATAACCATCTTCGTGCCGTCGCAAATGCGATTGTCTGCCAAGTGTGTAGCTACTGCAAGTGTGTCGGTGAACGTATTGCGTTTCTGAAGTAAGCGGCCGTTCAGATACCAATTGCGACCCATCTCGCCGCCGCCGCGAGGGTGAGCAAGAGCCCATATCCACCCGCGGTCGAGCAAGGACAATCGGGCAACGGAGAACCATGGTGCAACAGAAATTTCGTACCAGCCGTACACATACACCATTGCAGGCGCTGATCCATCCAGAGGTGTGTCGCGATGACGCACGATGTCAACGGGAACTCGGGTGCCATCGTCAGATGTCGCCCACAAACGTTCCGAGACGTACGTTGACAAGTCGCATGCGTTGACTCGTACTTGTTTCAGTGTTGAGACTTCATCGGAAGCGATCGAATACCACGCTGTGGTGTGAGGCACTGTGAGCGATTGATACGACAAGCGAACGCCATCTGTATCAAAATCAGGGTTTGTGTCGAGTTCTACTTCATGCGGTTCATCAAGAACTGCAATGTGAGAGGCGATTCCATCACGGTTAACAATTGAGATCACTTGCTGGCCGTTCACCCACCGTTGCATCACTGCGAATGAAGAGAAACACTCAAACTGTGTGATGCGCTCACCGGCAACATGAGAAAGTAATGGTTTCCACTCAGATGGGGAAGTTGTTGAGGCGGTCATGACTTGAAAGTCAACTGCGTCGAGGTTCGTGGTGATGGCTAATTCGGCACCCCAGTGATCAACTGTGTATTCAATGTCCTCGCGTCGTGGGGCAACGCACAGCAACTGAGCAGTTGGTGTTGAGGCGTCAAGAATCCATGTCTCACTCGATGTTTTACTGGCGGACTCAATCATGATCAGCTGACCGGAGCGGCTGGCTGCAACGCCTACAAAGAAACGCTCATCTGCGTCTTCATAGACCATCACGTCATCAGTAACCGGAGTGCCAATGTGATGGCGCCACACTTGCCAGGGCCGCATTTGCTCATCAGGAGTCACATAAAACAACCAGTCATCATTTGTGCTCCACGCGAGACCCCCAGATGCTGTATCGGCGATTACGTCTGGTGCATCGTTGCCAGTTTCGGTATCGCGAATACGCAATGTGTAGTACTCGCCACCATCGATGTCGCTAGACCAAGCGAGAAGTTTGGTGTTGTTCGAAACTTCAAAAGCACCAAGAGAGAAGTAGTCATGACCATCTGCCTCAACGTTCTCGTCAATCAAAACATTCTCTGTGGCGGTTGTTGCTGTTCGGCCTCGTGAATGAATGGCATATGCCTTGCCGGTCTCGGTACGAGATGTGTACCACCAACCGGAGTGGCTGACTGGATGAGATGCATCGTCTTCTTGAATGCGCGACTTAATTGTTGAAAATATTTCTTCAGTCACTGAAGTGTGTTGGGAAAACCATTGTTGCGAGAACGCATTCTCGTCAGTGAGATATTTCAACGTGTCGACATCGTCTTTCTGCAGCAACCACGCATATGGGTCTTGCACGTCGCCAGATGGCCGCACCCATGTATGTGGTCGCCGTGGCGCAATTGGCAGATTCGATGTCATGCACTGCAGGATAAGGGCAGGTTCGCGGTACCGTTTTCTTATGCGCGTATGGATTGACCAAGACCTGTGTACAGGCGACGGATTGTGCGTAGATCTGTGCCCTGACGTGTTTGTGCAGCTTGAAGATGGCATCGCATATGTTGCAGAGCGCGGTGAACCATTGAATGATCCGGGTGGTGCAGGCTCGTTAGCTGATGTAACTGTGCGTGATTCTTCTGCAGTTGTTCAAGCTGCTGATGTGTGCCCTGGCGAATGTATTTTCGTCGAGATAGAGGAGTGATTTATTTTTTGTAGTGAACTCTTCTCACCACAAACAGTGAAGTGACCACACGGTTAAATTTCTTAACGAAACGCATTAAATCCGTTATAAAACGCATTTAGGTGTCACATGCTTCCCCTAGGGTAAACCGAATGTCACCGCGTAAGAACTTCTCGCATCTCGATCATCGTCTCGCTGATGCCCTTGAAGTTATGGGTGAATGGTGGACTCCGCTGATCATCATGGCAGTGAGTACTGGGGCTTTTCGTTTTGAAGCAATTCAGAATTCACTTGGCATTGCACGCAACATTCTTACTGATCGTTTGAACACTCTTGTCGCTGGTGGTGTTTTGGAAAAGCGCATGTACACGGAGAAACCGCAACGGTACGAGTATCACCTCACCGGAAAAGGTGAGGAATTGATTCCGATTCTGAAGGATCTCGAAAAGTGGGGCACACGCCACCACTGAACTCAGAAACAATGAGTTCGCCTCGGTACTAGTACGGTCTCAATGAGAGGTACTTATGAAAATGTCCGACAATGTTTCGCGCCGACTTCAACGGTCGTTAATAGTTTTTCCAGCTCTTGCACTTGCTGTCACGGTTGGTTGTGTTAGTTCTTCGGGTGCTGCACCATCGCCAGAGTCAAAGAAAACCACAACAACACTGAAGAAAAAAACGGTGGTGACTACCACCGTTGTGAAAGGTGTTGTCGGAGCAAACCCCACTTCTTTATCGGTCCTATCAACCATTACTGTGCAGAACGAATACAAGACTGGTTATTCACGTTCATTGTTCAAACATTGGATTGATGCAAACGGAAATGGGTGCGATACACGCGAAGAAGTACTTATCGCAGAGTCACAAAGCAAGGCTCAAGTTGATGCCTATGGGTGCAAAGTAATTGAAGGGGACTGGTTGTCGCCCTACGACAATGTGATGCACACGAATCCGAGCGAACTTGATATTGACCACATGATTCCTCTGAAGGAAGCGTGGGATTCGGGTGCATGGAACTGGACTGCAGCGCAACGGCAAACTTTTGCAAACGACCTATCTGACCCCCGCGCACTCATCGCAGTCACCGCCGGCCAGAACAGATCAAAATCTGACAAGGACCCGTCGAATTGGATTCCACCAGAGAAGTCATACACCTGCACCTACCTTTCTGAGTGGGTAGCCATCAAAGCGCGTTGGAATCTTTCGATGGATCAGAGTGAATTTGGGCGCATCAAGAACTTGCTGACGGCATCATGCACTACGACCACAGTTGCACCGTGGGGAACGGCATCTGGGCCTCCATCAAAATCTGTGACGACACCAATTACTGAAGCCACTATTCCTGCTGTCGTTTCAGCCACAACCTTGGCCCCAGTTGCTACCTCGGCTCCAAAGGGGAACAGCGGATTGCTTGAAGTGAAGCCAGTGCGGTGCAAAAAAGCCGAGTTCGGCCAGACCGGGCAGTATCAAGGCGTTGCTTATGTCTGTTCAGATCACCGTAAAGACGGCACGGCATATGCGGCTGGCTATTACATGTGGCGTCCAGCCTGAATTTGCCTTGTGGCGCTCGGGCTGTTGCCCGATAGCCTTGACTCCTATGTCGAAGAAGACCAAAAAGCGTAAGGCGCGTATGCGCCGCTCAAAGGCCAACCACGGCAAGCGTCCAAACATGGGTCGCGGCTAAGCCGACACCCATATGAGCCGCCTCGTTGCTCTGCATGCAGGAGGCTCTCGTGAACCCTGGCAAAAGCTGGGGCTTTCATTTACTGGTAACTCTTGTCTGTTGGCTGATGTTGACCTGACCATCACAGACGACCCTCTTGGGCTCCATTCCTGGACCATTGACGTCGGTATCGATGATGTCCGTGACATTGATGGCATTGCCACCACTCTTGTCTCAACCTCTCCCGGTCATCCTGCAACATCTCGCATCGGCTCTCACACCATCACGGGGCTCGACCACGTAGTTGTCAACACAGACAACCTTGATCGCACCTGTGCCGCAATTGAAGCTGTTCTTGGCTTAGATGTGCGTCGTGAACGCGAAGTAGGCAATGGAGTCGTGCAGCGATTCCACAAACTGGATAACACCATCATTGAAGTTGTTACCGGGCCGCACATCACCACTGTTGGTGCATCGTTGTGGGGCATGGTTGCAAGTATTGATGATTTGTTTGAATACTGCGATTCATTAGGTGACGACATTGCTTCGCCGCCAAAACGCGCAACGCAACCTGGTCGTTACATCTCAACCGTGCGCGGAGCAACAGGGCTTGGTGTTCCGTTTGCCATGATGACCCCGCATATTCCGGGCATGGCAACGCGCTGATTTAGTCAGACTCGTCGTCTTCGCCGGCAAGCTGCCGCAAGAACTGCGCACCAACTTCACACGAATCATTTGCCGGACACCACCTGCACTGAAAACCAGGACGAACTTCTGGTTCGCGAGTTTTCAATACAAGATCTGCAATCAACAATGTTCCCTGAGCGGTGCGACGAACAGCTGATTGCAAAAGACCTTCTGTGACGTCTTCGTCGTCGAGACGAGCCGAGTCGAGCGAATACGACGCAAGTCTGCGTGGCGCTTGGCGACTTCGCAATGTTTCTATGAGTGCGTAGAAACGCAAGTCGTCACGATGTGTGGGTGTGAGGCGGCCGGTTTTCAGGTCGATAATTACTTTTCGCCCAGGACCACCAAGCACTAAGTCCATGCGAGAGGTGAACAGCACTGCGCCACCAAATAGCGAATAAGACGCTGAGTATTCAACCATTGGTCGCCACTGTGGCTTGACCGGCGGGAAGCATTCAAGGAAATTTGAAACAGCCCCAACAACTGCACCGCGTAATTCGGCAAGTTCGTGTGCAGGCAATGAGATGATGAAGTCAGATGCGCTTTCGCGTGGGTTTTCCGCAACGCTCGTGATGGCTGCATCAACAATTTCTGAAGGAATAATTGGACCGCGCCAGTTCAACAACAACTCAATGCCTTTGTGTGCGATTGTTCCGCGCACGGTGTTGATATTCCACGCAAACTGCGCTTGTCTATTTAGTACGTGGTACTTCTCGCACCCGTGCACGGTTGCAATGTGATGTTTGTTTACACGCAGCGGATCTTCTGGCGTGAACAAATCTCTGATGGGAGCAAGTGCTTCAACAAGTTGTTCTTCAATTGATTCCACTATGTCGATAGACAACGGTTCCCAATCAGTGGGAACGCCAAGTGCCGAAATAACGGCCTGTTGCAACGGGTTGAGTTCTGTATCCACGACGCAGTAACGATAGGTCGCGGGAGTGTCGCAGAAGGGGAGAGTGTGCCACACCCTTTTGTCAAGATGTCTCCATGAGTCCATCGGCCACCACTAAGTTCACGGCAGCAGCCAGGGTGTTGGCCCAGCGTGCAGCCGAACTTGATCTGGTGGTGCCAGGGTTTCGCAGTCCTCCCCGCATTGTGGGCGTTAATCGCACCATCAGGCGTTCGCGCGATAGCGAAGGCGGTGTTGTGGCCGTACGCCTCTCTGACAGGCCATTCACAGCTGCTGTTGGCGACATGATCGAGGGCGTTATCTACATCAATCGTCTCGAGCCTCCCGAAGCCGACAGAGCCCGCACCCAGTTATGGCGCACCATGTTGCAGTTCACTGTAGAAATTTCAAACGAAGTATCAAATTCTCCACACGCCGTACGCCACGACCACGCCACAACGCGCGTAGCCTAAATACGTTCTTGCCCGGATGGCGGAACAGGCAGACGCAGGGGGCTTAAACCCCC
>Ga0114975_10001961_pt1 | contig 14257 bp, 19 predicted proteins | sample S_130626_EF_Meta_FD_87031 | JGI IMG/M metagenome (GOLD analysis project Ga0114975, IMG submission 87031) | Freshwater microbial communities from Lake Simoncouche, Canada to study carbon cycling - S_130626_EF_MetaG | ecosystem: Environmental > Aquatic > Freshwater > Lake | place: Lake...
CAGCGATAACGAGTACAGCCTACGCGGGGCAAAAGACGGCGTAATCATCGACGCTAAGGACATCGTATTCACTCACAATAATCCGCTGTTTACGGGCGCAGCGCAGGATGCGGAATTCAAGCGCCACAACGCCAAGGAAAACTACGAGCTAGGCGAGAAGATATTTAAGGAACGCAATCCTTGATCCATACCCACAACGCACTGCGGCTAGGCGACAACCTAGTGCAGTTAAACTTTCTACGTCGGCTATGCCTGCAAAATCCAGATATTGAGATCACGCACTACCACAATCCAGAGCTGTGCAAGTTTGAGGAGATTGATGCCTTGCGAAGCGACATATCTTTACGGCTACGCATTCGACCCATCAGCGAAGCACCAGCTAACAGCATTGATTCTTGGCGGAACACGGGCGGATATTGGGAGCGGCACACCGATAAATTAAACTTTGCAAAATTTCATTTAGATTGGTTTGAGGAACTGGCGAGCAGGATGTGCGTCAAGAATCCGATCCAGAAAGTCGATGATCTCCTGTTTGATTATCCAGCCCTAGATTCCTTTATTCAGATGGCGCCAGACTTCGACATCGTCGTGATAAATTCGCCAGGGCTGTCTGGTCAATTTACAAACTTCAATCCTGACGATTTCCGCGTCCTGGTGTCTAAGCTAGTTAGCAAGGGTCATCGCGTAATTAGCACAGTCGCTACTGGATTATGCCCGGCATTTGATGGCAAGAATGTGACTTGGATCGGAGCCACTGCCGCCAAGGCAAAAGCCGTCATTGGAACTTCGACCGGGCCGAGCTGGCCATGCCTTAACATTCATAACAAGGACGCCTTTCATTTGCTCTGTGCGGATGCCGAAACAGTCATATTTACCAAACGCGGTCAGATGGCTAGGAGCGCATTCCACGCTGTTCATATTTTAGAAGAGGAAGGCTTGCTGTGAGGAAGAAGCTGACTCAGGCGATGGATTTACTAGCGGCCGATCCGGCCGTTAGGTTTATAGGCTACGGGGTGAAGATAGGCGGCCGGGCAGCAGGCACGCTCAATAATGTTTCGGATTCACAACTGATCGAAACGCCTGTCGCTGAAAATCTGATGGTAGGACTAGCCACGGGCCTGAGTTTAGCTGGGCTAAAACCCGTCGTATTTATTGAGCGGATGGATTTTATTCTTAACGCACTCGACGCCATTGTGAATCACCTAGGCGCAGCCCAGCATATTAGCTGCAATCAATTTAAGCCGGCCGCCATCTTGCGGGTAGTCATCGGAAACAAAAGCAAGCCGCTCTACACGGGGCCGACTCACACGCAGGACTTCACCAAAGCTCTCAGGAAAATGATTGATTTCCCAATCGTCGAACTAAAAAAAGAAAGCGTAGTCAGCGAATATCAAAGCGCATTGGATAGATTAAGCGTCGGAACTTCCACCATGCTAGTCGAGCGGAAGGATGAGTGGTGAAACAGAACAAGTACAGCGACCTCAAAATCTTTTCCTTCCCAGAAAAGATCGCCAGCTTTCGGGACGATATTATCACCGCCCCAATCTACGTGCGGATAAAACCCATCAATATCTGCCAACACGCTTGCCGTTTCTGCACCTACTCGGACGGCTCCACCCGCAAGAAGGATCGGCCGGATCTTCATCTCCAATCAGGCATGCACACCGCCATGAACGAGCGGGATATTATGCCCACAGAAAAAGCCCTTCAGCTTATGGACGATCTTGGCGCCATCGGTACCAAGGCCATCACCTTCTCGGGCGGTGGCGAACCGCTACTGCATAAAGATATTGCCGTCATCATGGGCCGTGCCATCGAGGCCGGTCTGGATCTGTCGATGATTACAAATGGTCAGAGCTTGTCCGGCCTGCGGGCGGAACTATTAGGTCAGGCGAAGTGGGTGAGGGTGTCGATGGACTACACCAGCTCCGAGCAGATGGTCGCTAGTCGCAACGTGCCGGAATCTTGGTTCGACGGCGTCATCACCAACCTAGAGCAATTTGCCAAGACAAAAACCCAGTCCTGTGATCTGGGTGTGAATTTCATAATTACAAATTACAACTACGAGGGGCTAGTGCCTTTTGCAAAGCGGCTCAAAGATATCGGCGTGGAAAACGTGCGCTTTTCGCCCGTCTACGTGCAGAACTTCAAAGAGTACCACGCCCCAATCGCCACCCGTGTGCGCGAACAACTGGCCGAGTGCCAGTCATTCTGTGACGGCGATTTTACAATCAACACCACCTACGATCTGGATAGTCCAAGCAAGTCGCCCGTTCGGCCATTCCATCGCTGTCTTTATGCTCAGGCGGCCTGCGTTGTCGGTGCGGATCTGGATATCTACGCCTGTCACAACACCGCATACAGCAATCACGGCCGGATCGCCTCTATGAAAAACCAAAGCTTTGCCGAGGCATGGTTTAGCGAAGAAGCGCGGGCATGGCATAAGAACTTTAACCCTGGCGTCAGTTGCCTGCACGAATGTGCCAATCACGCTAAGGTGGCACTGTTTGAAAAACTGGCCACCGATAGTCACGATGCCTTTGTATGAACAAACAGGATCTGATTGATTTTGAACTGCGCATTAAGGCGCTATTTGAGCAGGGCAAGCTGCCATATCTGATCCACCTATGCGGAGGGAATGAGGATCAGCTGATCGAGATATTCAAAGACATCAAGCCGGGCGATTGGATTTTCTCAAGCCACAGATCCCACTATCATTATCTGCTTGCAGACGGAGATCCCAATTTGCTTGAAGAGATGATTAGAGAAGGTCGCTCCATGTTTGTCTTTGACCGTAAACTCAATTTCTACACCTCAAGCGTCTTGGCTGGAACTTGCGGGATAGCGGCCGGAGTGGCGCATACGCTCAAAGAGCAGGGAAGCACGGCAAAGGTGTGGTGCTTCTTAGGCGATGGAGCTGAGGATGAGGGGCATTTTTATGAGGCTGTGAACTACGTTGCCGGGGCAGATTTACCCTGCACATTTATTATTGAGGATAACGATAGATCCGTGGATACGCCGAAGGCAGCCAGGGGAAAAGCCACGATGACTTGGCCTGATTGCGTGAAGCGATACCACTACACCCCAACGTTTCCGCATGGTGGGGCTGGCTGTAAAACTATGGTCACATTCGATCCATCCATTCGCCCTATCTGGTGACAAGGTAACGATTATATGCCAGCCGTCACCATGCTAGATCGCCTAATTGAAGGCGCTTTTAAAGAGCTTTTAACCGCCACAGTTACCGGGCCGACCTATCACTTATCGCACGATAAAACTGAGAATGTGCCACCATCAATCGTGATTAAGGCGACTCTTGGCACGGAGGAGCCGGTGCAAGGATCTGGCGTATTCAGCGTGCCAGTTGAAATCGTAGTAGATGACTCCTATGACGATACAACGTTAGACGCTCACACTCAAAAATGCTCTAAAATCTTACAAGCTTTCTTTGACTCCAGCTCGCTAGCTACTCGCCTTAATGCCACCACTGCGATCGGATCTGCCCGCTGCTATAACGCCAAGGTCGATTCCGTAGAGCCAGAGGCCGACGATGAGGAGCGCACCATGCGTCGCACCTACCGGCTGGCAGTGATTGCCATGCCTAATTCCATCGCAAGTTGACACAAAATTTAAGGCAATATGGCAGCCACAACCGTCGGAACTTCTGGACTCGTTTTTGGTATTACCGCTGAAACTGGCGGCCTAGTTCAATCATTTACCGAGACACGCAACGTAGAGCGTGCGGAAGTACGCAACCAAAGCGGCGAAGTAGTTGGGGTTGGAATCTATAACCCTACCGACACATTTGCCTTTTCCACGACTATTACTGGCTCCTACGCGACAACCGCAGGCGCTGTTCTAACCACCCTTGCCAACGCTACCAGCACAGGCGGAAAAATCATCGTGGACAGCGTAACCGTAAATCGCGCCTCGGATGGGTTCGTTACGGTGGACGTATCAGCGACTCGATTCCCTAACATGAGCTAACCCGCTACGGCGGGTTCATGAGATCCTAAAATGGTAGATAGTTTTTGGGGTACAACGAATATCAAAGTGGCTGCGGCCGCTTCTGCATTCGGCGCGAAGCTAAGGCAAATGGATCCAGTTACTTGCATTATCAAGGAGGACACAGGCCAAAGGCAGTTTACTTTTTGGTTCACAATATCGGGCGGGGAAGAGGCAAAGGCCGAAATGGAACGCACCTGGGCGGATATGAAATCTGATGAGGAATCACCCATCCGTTACGTGCGGGCAGCGCTGGAAAATCGCGAGACTCTTCTGGGTCTTATGAAGCGAGCAGAGCCGATCATTTCCATCCAACGGGGCGGCCAAACCTTGCTCGTTAGCCAACGAGCCAGCCCAGAGTTAAAGCGAGCAATCCTAAAAAAACTATGAGCGAAGAAAATTTATTGCAGGAATTAGACGACGCATTTATTGCGCCTGACCGCTATTTTAAAAATGAAAAGCTCGCGCCTTATACAGAAGGCAGTCGGCTTTTAATTTTGCAAACAAGAGATCCGTCAGATAGCCCAATTTTCTTTGTGTATTCTTTCGTCTATGTTCACGTTTTGCTGGCGAAAAATAGGAAAGCAGCCATCAAACTGGCTTGGGATAAAGACGCATTCCGCGAGCGGGTATTGGAATGGTCGGAGAATATCAGTGAAAAAGAAAGAGACGACGCCGCCCTGCTTGTTACTTCCATATTAAACCAAGCCAACAAGGCCAGGGTAAACGTCATCCCGTCTGGCGTACCAGAGCCACCGGGAAACGAGTAACGCCAGGGGCGACCGCTGCGAGCGTGTTTATCCTGGCAAAAGAAACAGGGTGGTCGCTGGAAACGATCTTGTGGGAAGTGCCTCTGATAATCGTAAATCAAGCAGCTCACGTTTTTATGTATATGAACGGCACAAAGCTAAGACGCCCAGCGGATCTTTCTGGATCTGAACTTCGTGACATAGAGAAAGTGTTAGGACTATGAGCGCCAGCCTTACCGTCAATCCTGCTAAACTTCAAAAGGCTCTTAACGCTTTTGTCGGAAGCACAAAACTGCAGGCCGCAAAGGAAATGCGGATTCAGGCCCGCATGCTCTGCGTAAGCCTAGCCAATTCGACGCAACCTTTTGGGCTTAATGCCAAGGCAAAAACCCTGGGAGAAAAAGCCGTAACTACGGATATTGATCGTGTTTATAAGTCCGGCCCGACAGCAGTCCGTGAGATTGCAAACCTTCCTCTGCCAAGGGGCCGAACAAAAACACAAAACGCAAAACAAGCAGCCGCTGCTTTGGGTGCTTTGATGCTTGGCAAAACATTCGGCAAGGGCAAGAAGGCAGCGCAAACCCACGGCAAGGCCAGAGAGCTCTTAGGCAGAATCAATCATAAGCCGTATATTTATACAGAAATTGGCGACTTTGATCGTGGCGCAAAACATGCCAGCGCACGATATGGCAAAAGCAAGCGAGTCCCAAAAAATCAGTACGTTCGCCAAGTGGTTACAAAGGAAAGTGACTTAGCCAAGTATTTCAAGGAGAAGCGAGGAAACGTGGGTATCGCAAAGTCCGGCTGGGCGGTATGTGCGGGGATTCTTGGCGGTTTTAAAGGCATACCCAAGTGGGTCTATCGCCACACTGGCGGTGGCCGCGTGCAGGATAGGTCACAAACAAAAGCGGGGGTATTTTCAAAGCCTTACATTTCAATGACAAACACAATCCCGTGGATATCAAATGTAATTAGCAAGACGACCGTCCAGAGATCCATTGACATACAGGTCATAAAAATGATCAAGCGCTTGTCCATCATCGCTAATTACGAGCGAAAGAAAGCGGGCCTATAATGGACGCAGTCGCCACAGCAAAACTCGCCTTAGACGCATCCTCGTTTGATCGTGGCCTGCAAAGGGCGGAAGCCTCTGTCGCTCAATTTGCCAAGACGGCGGGGTCGATGATTGCGGGCGCTTTTGCGTTTGATAAGATTATTAGCGGATTCTCAATGGCCATTGCGAAGGGGGATGAACTTCAGGACATTGCTGAAAAGTTCGGCATATCGGCTAGTAAGCTACAGCTTCTTGGCAATGCAGCCTCTGTTTTCGGTAGTGGCGTTGAGGCCGTATCTGCCGGGTTGAACAAACTTTCTTTGGCGCAACAGAAGGCTATCGCAGGCGACGATAAGCTGATTGAAACCTTTAAAGAAGTCGGAATCACACTTCAGGATCTTTCAACATTAAGCGCAGAGGATATCTTTTTAAGGATATCCGATAGTTTCGCTAGTGGGGCAAATGATGGCCGCCAGTTTATCATTGTTAATGAACTTCTCGGAAAAGCTCAAACCGATCTAATCAAGGTAATGAACCAAGGATCGGCCGCTATTCTTGAGCAGGGCAACGCCATGGGTGTTTGGTCGGATGAGACAATCGCCCAACTTTCCATGGCTTCCGACGCATTAAAAACATTCCAGAACTACCTCGTGATTGGCTTTGGCTTTTTGGTTAGCAATGTTTTGCTACCAATTGGAAGGGAGATTCAAACCATACTGGATCTGCTCACCCAGTTGGGCATGGCTGCCTTTGAATTTGGCACTGGCAACTTCTCAGCCGCAAAAGAAATTTTCCAAGGGATCGACAGATCCGAAGCTCGCGCCCGTTACGCCATGCAAACGGAATCGCCTAAAAAGACAACTGCAAAGATGATTGCGGAAGAGGCAATTACTGGCGACGAGGCGACGGCTGGTTTGCCAGGTCAAACGGTATCCAAGCCAATCAGCATGCCTTCCTCTATGTCGATTGAGGTTTTTAACAACATTTATAACGAAGTGCGCACAATTAAAGCAGGGGTTTTTGCCATGCAAGATCTCATGGAAAAACGCCTCGGCGTTCCAATTTTGAGGTCGGCATCGTGAGCGCAGTCTTAGTTGGCAAGCCAGCTAGCGGTCAGAAGGTTTTGCGAAAAACCAATATGACCACCGAGATCGACGGCCTCACGCTCCTTTCAGAAACCTACACCATTCGCACTGCTGACGTGGCGACGCTTGAGCCAGACCGCAACACGCTCCACAGCGTCTTTGTCGACTCTTCCTACACGCCAAAATACACACGGATGGCGGTGGAGACGACTAGGGTGGAACCGCTAGACGGCGATCTATCCTCTCTAGTCGTGAACTATGTGGGTATGACCAGTGCTAGTGGATTGCCCGGCGCTTATGTTACAGCCGTGGGACAAGCAGGGGCAGGCGTGTTTGGGGCAGATGCGTCCATTGTGGCCAAGTATATCACAACAGATAGCTACTTTGACTTGCTCAAAGGCGGGTTAATTTCGTTAGACTTTACCAATAGTGCTTTGGTTATTCCCACAAAAAGGCTGATGCCTGCATCAATTAACAACACGCTACTACCGCCTAACCCACGGCAACGAGAATATCGCAGAAACAAAACAAGGGGCGAACTAAGCGCACTCATTAACGACGCCTTTGCTAAATCAACTAGAGGAACATTTTTTGCGGGTGGGCCAGTTGTGCCATATCCAGTAACGATTGAGTGGGTCTATGCAGGCTATGTGCAGAGCGCAATTTCTTTTACCCGCCGTGGTTTATTTAATCAAATTGAGGAGCAGTTCACAGAATACTTCCGTGGCACGGATAACTTCTACACCGCTGACGGAGTTATCAATGTGCGGGCGGCTGAAGCATTCTCAGATGTAAATTTTAACTTCTAATGAAAACGAATCCGCTCCGCCCAATCCGGGCAACGGCAGACGGCGTTGGTATTAGCGTTGAATATATTAACGAAGTGATTAGCCGAATTGAGGATTTGGTGGAAACAGCACAAAGACAGAAGCCAATAGCGGGAAATAATATTGAGGTAAATTTTACTGGTGATGGTGCGGTGATTAATGCGGCGGACTAAAAGCCTAAATGATTACGCCTAAAATCCCTCTGCTAAAGGATGGGCAAATCCTATCGGTCGATGTGGTCAATAGTATTATCAAGCGCACGGAATATGCGGGCGACTTGCTCAAGCAGTACAAGCTAATTGCGGGAACGGAAATGTATGTCGAGCCACACTACGATGGGACGAGGGTGAGCTATCTTCAGCCAGTTGGGGGTGGCGGGACGCCAGTAATTTTTACTATAAATTGGGAAACCGTGCAAAGTGGAACTATAAGTAGCGGGGGCTGGCAAATAACAGATAATGGAAATTCAATTCGTTTTAATATTGAGGATTCAGTAAACTGTGGAGGCTCAAATGCAAATATTCAAAGAGGTATAGCAACAGCGACTATTAATGTAACTGGAGGAATCAGAATTATGACCGTTAGTTTATCCGGTTTAGCGGAACGACAATCAACAGGTTTTGAGAGTATGAAATTAGCCTTAGATGGAATAACCATTATTTCCTCAACATCGCCGGGAGGTAATCTTGGTTGTTTGATGGGCCCGGTTGTTGTTTCTACATTAGTTAATGGCCCGTATTTGATTCCTGCTGGCATCCACACGCTTGTTCTTTCCTTCTCAACTGTAGATGCGTTGTATCATAAAGGAGCATTTTACTTGTGCCAACTAACTTTTGCGTAAAATAAAACCACGCTTCAATACATCGGCTACTAATTGACACTCACTCACCCTAAATGGCCTCTACCCTAGACCTATACATCGATACATCCACAGGGGCTTTGCTCGATGGCGGAAGCGTGGCTGGCGGTTCGTTGCCTACGCTTACTCGTAATGATTCCTACACCCTTCGCCTACGCCTATTAGAAAAAAGCTCGTCTGGTGCGCTAAACGACATCGACACGACGGGGACTAGCCTAAAGGTTGGCATAGGTAACATTGAGGATTTACCTACCGACGGCTCATATAAACTTACTTGTAACGGCACTACCTCTGGGGCGATTGCCTACAACTCCACAGCCATTTCAGTCTTTACCGCTATTTCTAACAATGTCTCCACCGTCTCACTTTACGGCGCATCCGAATACGGCTCTTACCTGCTCACCGCCACCCAGCCCAATACGGCAATGTCCTTTGGAGCGGATTCCTTTACTTTGTTCCCAGCCAGCTCGGTCATCATTAACACCCGACGCAATCCCACGACAGGCGTGTTCGCCCAGCAAGTCGTTAAGCTAGTGCGTGACCCAATCGTTTTTTCCGATACATTCACTAACACAAGCACAGCAGGGCAAGTCGCTCTCACGCAAATCTCGGAAGGTGGAATAGGAACAAACGAAACCTACGACCTTTCATTCGGACAACTGGTGGCGGGTGGCCTGTATTCGCTAAACTGGGGCGGTACTTCCACGACCGGCATCGCTCCCTTCGCCTCTGCCGTTTCCGTCCAGACATCTATATCCTCGGGCATTAATACAATTACGAGCAACATTTCTGTCGAGGATAACGGCAAGGGCGGGTACACCATTCAATTCACCGGCCGCTTGGCTCAAGTCAATGTAACCACGCCCCTCGTTCTCGATGCGTCTGGGGTAAATTTTATACCCTTAAAACAGACAACTTTGACCATTAACACCTCTGGCGTGGAAGATGCGTTTGCCGTCTCTGGGGAAGACACCATCACCCCCACGATTGAGATAGAGATTACAAAGAACGGAACGCCCAAGACCGTGTTCCAAGGCAATGTTACAATCCGCAAAGACCTTATCACCGCTGGGTCTGTTGTGCCGGGCGACCAAGCTCAGTATTACACAAAGGCAGAATCTAACGCCCTATTCTTCCCAGCGGTTTGCGGTGGGTTCAATTTTACCGCAGGGGCGTTGCTCGATTCCACTCCAGTCACAGCGATCAACTATAATACCCGCAACCTAGTAGATGCCGCCGGTAATAACGCTGTCTCTTGGCGCAACGGCGTTCAGTTTCAATCCGCTGGGCTGGGGTTCTATGGGTCTACCCCAATCACAAAGCCGGATAATGTTTCACTATTAAATGCTATTTCGTCCCTTGGCCTTATCGGTACGGGCGTGTCGCTTGCCATCGGCACGATTACTTTTGCTGGCTTTGATGGTTCTTCCTCTACAACTTTTACATTCACAGCTCCGACAATCGCACTGCCAGCTCTTACAACCGTTACCATCGGGGCGATTGGATTGCAAATTGGGACTACAACCAGCCAAAAGATCGGATTCTTTAACGCCACCCCAATCGTCCAGCCAGTAAGTACCAATGTAATTTCTGCGCTAACCAATCTCGGCCTAATCGCCACAACGGTCACGCTGGGGCAGGTGGTTACGCCGGGAGGATTATCTGGTTATGTTCAAAATTCTGTTACAAGCGTAGATGCGACAAACAGGATTTTATATGGGAGTGATAGTGCCCACGCAATTAACTATGGTGGGCGAGCATTAAAAATAAATAATTCTGTCTGCGCTGTTGAATGGTCCTTCTCTGGAGTTACGGCTTATTATGATGTTGGCGTTACTGATTCCAGAAATATAATTCTCGGCACAAGCTCTGGCACAAAGATCGGCACTACCACTTCCCAAAAATTAGCATTTTACAACAGCACGCCCATCGTTCAGCCGTCCAATACTAACGCAGTTTCTGGGTTAATTAGCCTTGGTCTGCTAGCCACCGGCACCACCTACGGCGTTCTCCCGCAATCCACCGAAACGCTTACCGTTACTACATCAATTAACTTTGGTACTGTCCCCAACAACGGCTCAACCTCCGTAACCATCACAATGACGGGGGCATCTGTTAACGACACCGTCCTTCTTGGATTGCCTGCAACGATTGGCGAGGGGCTTTCATTCCTCGGCCATGTTGTTGCATCTGGGCAAGTTCACGTGGACGCAGTCAACGCTACAAATTCAAGCATCGCTACCACAACCGCCACCTACCGCATCACCGTCATCGGCTACTAGCCTTTGACACTCACCGTCCAGAATGGCCGCTGGCGTATATAATTTAACCGTAGAACAGGGCGTCGATCTTGCCTTGGAAGTCGCCGTTAAAGATGGCACAGGCGCGACATATTCCCTAGTCGGCGCTACTGCCGCCGCTCAGATCCGCGACACTTATAACGGCAACCTACTGGCTGAATTTGCTGCCGTCACAGCTACTGGAACCACTGGCAGCCTTACCCTGGCGTTGAATGCTGCTACGGCCAGCGCTCTGCCCATCAGCGGCGGGAAGTGGGATCTACTACTTACCACCAGCGCAGCCACTAAAATCCGCCTGCTGCAAGGATCGGTATCCATTGCAGGTGAGGTGACTGAATAATGCCTATCACCGCCACAGTCTGCGGGCCTGCCAGCATCACAGTCGCCGTGGGTACGCCGATTGTGGCGGGGTCTCCCGGCGCGGCCGGCGTGACTACCGGCACGGCCGTGGCGCTGGCAATCGCCCTAGGATGACAAGGAATAACACAATATGAAGCAGATCTGGCCAACATACGCATATTCACCCGCGACTAACGTCCTTACGCTAACTGGGCTAAACATCGATCGCGACCAGCTCCTGCTCGTAACCGCCGCCGATCGCGGGCGGATCATGTACAACTTTGCGGATAGCTCAGTCACCGCCTCCGCCTTCACCTCTGGCGCTAATACCGCACTCACCCTGGTGGCGACTACCGCCGGCCTGACTACCACGGCGGCGCTCGTCATCTACTTTGACGATCAGGCGACCAGCAGCACCGTTACCGGCACCGTTGAGCTGGGGCCGACATCGCTTAACGCACTGGAAAGCATCACCGTTACCATGGGGCAGGTGACCGTCACCGGCGGCCTGACTGACGTACAGCTCCGAGCCAGTGCGGTTACCGTCGGCGGGACGGTGACGGTAGGAAACAGCCTTGCTATCAGCTCGCTGCCTGCACTAGCCGCAGGAACGGCACAGATTGGAAGTGTGACAGCTAGCATCAGCGGAACTGTCCCAGTAAGCGGAACGTTTTTTCAGGGCACACAACCGGTATCTCTAACAACTCTGCCCGCGTTAGTCGCAGGAACGGCACAGATTGGGAGCGTCACGGCCTCTATCTCTGGAACGGTTCCTGTCTCGGGCACGTTCTTCCAAGCGACTCAGCCCGCATCTTTAGCGTCCTTGCCAGCGTTGGCGGCAGGCACAAACCAAATCGGCTCAGTCACGGCATCCATCAGCGGGACTGTTCCCATCAGTATATCCTCAGTCACGGTTGGCAATTCGGTGACCATCGGAAATTTCCCAGCGACGCAAGCCGTCTCTCTAGCCTCCGTACCGACACATGGCGTTACCCTCGCCAGCACCACAGTAACCGTCTCGGCTTTGCCTAGGCCAACTTGGACAAATTTCTCTGGTTCAGTTACAACAGCCAACACAGCTATCACGGCAATCAGCACAACGACACGCTCCTATTTGCTTGCTCAAGTCACAACTGGTCAAATGTTTTTAAACATCGGAGCAACGGCAACATCAACTAACAGCGTGTATTTTTCTGCCGGACAAGGTTTTGCTTGGGAAACAAGCGTGCCGCAAGGAATTGTATCAATTATTTCTGGTGTTACTGGGACTAACTATGTCTTGAAAGAGGGTTAAAATGCCTTTTTTTCCGCAGTTTAGCAATTTGTTTGTCGCTCCTTTTGTGCCTTCTACATTCCTTCCATCCGACATTGCTGGTCTGTCTCTCTGGCTCAAGGCTGATGCTGGGGTTACATTGTCTGGGTCAGATGTTACAGCTTGGGCCGATCAAAGTGGTAATGGGAGAACAGTAACACTTACCAACTCTCCAAACTTCACAGCAAGTTCTATAAATAGCAGGCCGACAGTAGACTTTAATGGGTCAACACAATTTGCGGATGCACTAACACCGGCTTTTGTTGGCAATAATAACTTTAGCGTGATTTGGGCTTTTAAATATGTTGGTGATAGCACTGAAGGCAATTCCTACTCGCCGAGCGTATCGTTCCTCTCAGCTGAAGATAGTGACCAAGGCGCATTTCATTATATAAAAAATGAAAGCAAGTTTTCAGCATCTTACCCAATAGCCAATAGCGGCTGGACACCCTATGATTACAGTAGCGGATTTACTTATTCAGATGGTTCTAATTTTATTTTAGAATTTGTATCAGATAATAATCTTGAAGTTTATGTTGTTAATCGAAACAACACACAAGAAGGAACTGCGAGTGTTGGCGCAACAGCAAGTTCCGATGTGATTGGCATACGAATTGCTGGACAGCAATCTCCAGTGCGTTACGCAAATATAAAAATGGCTGAAATTATGGTTTATAATTCAACCCTAACATCTACTCAGTTAGGCCAAGTAAGAGGCTACCTAAACACTAAATACGCAATCTACTAAAATGCCCATCCTCCTAATCGCCTTATTGCTTTGTTCGTGCTCGCCACGACCAGCCGAGAACACAGGACTGCCAAATTACGAGATGATGCAAGCGGCCGAGGATGCGGGCAAAACTCCCAGCAAATGAGCAAAGACGACCAAGCCTGCCAAGCCCTGCAGTACCTTTTAGACGAAGGCTTTATCTCGTTAGGCTACATTGATGGCAAGCCGGCGGTCTATCTTACTACGAGCTTGTTAGAAGCAAGGAAGGCCATCACAAAGCTAGTATCTAACGACTCAGCAGATTGGTGGAAGTGAGTGCAGACCAGGTAGCGGAGTTGAGCGAACGACTGGCTCTAGTCCGCGAATCTATAGCCCGGATCGAAACCCGCCAGTCGGTAATTTTAGATTTACTAGAACGCTCCCAAGCTAGCCTAGGCGAGTATCACGGCCGCCTGACCAACATGGAGCGCGACGCCCACACGATCAAAACAAAGCTGTGGCTGGTGGCTCTGGTATCTGGGGCAGTGTTCAGCACGATCTGGGAACTGATTAAGCGCCGGCTCAGCTTTTGACACCTCGTCTGCTGGCATGGACATACTCAATAACATACTCAATAACTGGCAGTCGTACCTCGGCGCCCTCTCGGCCGTACTTGTCGCCGCCATCGCAGTCGCCTCTCTCATCCCTGGCGACCAGCCGGAGAAAAGCCTGCAAGCCGTAGTTGATTTTCTCAGTAAATTCTCGAGAAAGTAGTCGCCCATGATCGCCGGAATCTTAACGGCGCTGGGCGGGATAACTGGGATCGTATTGTGGTTCTTAAAACGCAAATCGCCCCTGCAACGAAACTGGGAAGCCATAGAGCTAGAGCGACGCAGGCGGCAAAGGGATATAGATGCGTGGTGGACTAAACGCCCTCCTACTGATTAGCGCTCTGGCGCTGTGCAGCTGTGCCACGACGCAAACGCAGGACGGCCCGCCGCCTAGCCCGGACAGCATC
>Ga0114975_10001963_pt1 | contig 14249 bp, 11 predicted proteins | sample S_130626_EF_Meta_FD_87031 | JGI IMG/M metagenome (GOLD analysis project Ga0114975, IMG submission 87031) | Freshwater microbial communities from Lake Simoncouche, Canada to study carbon cycling - S_130626_EF_MetaG | ecosystem: Environmental > Aquatic > Freshwater > Lake | place: Lake...
ATGTATCTGGCAGTAAAGTATATGCAGCTACTTACGGAGGTTTGAGTATATCTACCGATGGCGGTAACACTTTTACCAACAAAACCACTGCGAATGGTTTGGGGGTTAATTACGTATATAAAGTATTTGCAATGGGCAATACTATATATGCAAGTACACTTGGTGGAGGTTTGAGTATATCTACCGATGGTGGGTCCACTTTTACCACTTATACCACTACAAATGGTTTGGGTCAAAATAATGTAGTAGGAAGTGTATTTGTTTCGGGCAACACCATATATGTACCTACGGCTGGAGGTTTGTCATTTTGTTCTGCTGCTCCAATTTGTACACCTACAACTTCTACTTTCAATGTTACTGCTTGCAAAAATTTCACTTGGGCTGCTAAAGGTAATAAAGTGTACACAGCTAGTAATAATACAGATACCATACACTTAACCAATGCAGGTGGTTGTGATAGTTTGGTAACTTTAAATTTAACTATTATAAATACCTTACCAAGTATTAGTGGTGCCAATGCAGTTTGTGCAGGTTCAACCACCACTTTAAGCAATGCAATTGCAGGTGGTGTTTGGTTTACACCAGCCACCAGCCAAGCTACTATTAATGCAGCAACAGGTTTAGTAACAGCTAAAAATGCAGGAAACATCAGCATTCAATATAGCAAAGCAGGTTGTGGTAGTGTCACTAAAACATTAGTGGTAAATCCAATACCAGCTGTACCCACTATTACTTATGTATCAGGCACCACCAACCCACAAGCAGGTGCACCAACAGGCGGCTTTTGTGTAGGTAAAGTATTTAATGTAGTAGGCACACCAAATGCACCAGCAGGTGCTTGGAGTGCAACAGGATTTGCAAGCATAACAAGTGGTGGAGCTGTATCTATTATTGGTGTTGGTGCTGGTTCAATTAAATACACTTATACCAATGCCAATGGTTGCAGCAATAGTAGAACAATGAGCGGTACAGGATATACTTGTGCAGCTCGTGGAGTATCAGCTAGTGGTGAGGGATTGGTGGTTAGTAGTGATTTTACTATATATCCAAATCCTGCAAAAGGGTTGATTAACTTAAATGTTGAAACTTTAGTTGGTAAAGGAAGTATTGTAGTAACTGACTTGTATGGCAAAACTGTTAAAACCCAATCATTAAGTATGGGAACAAATACAGTTGATATTGCTAACCTATGTAAGGGAATGTACTTTGTGAGTACCATCACCAACGAAGGAAAAACAACTAAGAAATTGATTGTGGAATAATCGGTTAACCGTCGACCGTTGACAGTCCACCGTAAAAGCCTCCAAAGTGTAATAGCTTTGGAGGCTTTTTGTTTGTAGAACTAATATGGTATAAGACTATTAGTAAAGGTCGGTACTGAAAGTCCGACCTGAGATGTAAAACCTGTCCGCTACCGGTCGACCGTTCACCATTCACCATTAACTGTCATCCTGAGCTTGTCGAAGGATGTCGAAGGATCTTGCCTGCTCTCCATCGGTCTGTCTTTAAGTACCGACCTAAAAAACCAAAAAACAACGAAGCATTGATTGGTGGAATAAACTGTCGACCATTAACCATTAACCATTAAACGTTAACCACTGACCATAGCTTTGAAAGTTTTTTGTATAAATTCCTACATCCTCTCTTTCAAAAAAGCAATTGCTTTTGAGTAAGCATCCTGTGTATATTCTTTATTAAAACTTGGGTTCGATGGATTTGCAAAACCGTGACCTGCCTCATAACGATATAAAGACATTTTCTTTCCAGCAGTTTTCATATTCTCATCAAATGTGTTTACCACTTCTTGCGAAATGCCTTTGTCTTGATTGCCAAAAAATCCAATCACATCGCAGTTAATGGTTTTCAATCTTTCAATATCTTTCTCTGGTCTGCCATAATACATTACACATCCTTTTGCTTGTTTGCCTGCAAGAATGGTAGATTGTAAACTCCAACCGCCACCAAAGCACCAACCTACGGTATAAATATTTGCTTTATTGCCAGCATAAGCAATAGCTGCATTTACTATCGCTTCTAATCTTTCTTTTTTTGCACCACTCATAAATGCCATAGCACTATCAGGCGTAGTGGCAAGTTTACCATCATACATATCAATAGCTAAAACATTTACATTGTCTAAATCTGTGTAGTATGTATCAGCTTCTCTTTTAATATGATCATTTAAACCCCACCATTCCTGAATTACGAACAACCATTTATTACTTTTCTTTTTACTCTTGATAAAATAGCCACTAGCATTTAACCCATCACTTGCTGGAAACTGGATACGAGTTCCTTTTGCATTTTCTAATTTATAATTTAATGGCTTTGGATGCAGCATGGCAAAGCCAGGTTTTAAAGCATCTAATTGAATCATTTCTCTGGTTTCAATATTGAAACAACTAATATAACATTCTGGAGTTAGTTGTTTTGGAGCTTCTTTCTTAAATGTGTAGCTGAATAAAGATGCTGTAGCAAAAGCAGCAACTGTAATGAGTAATAATTTTTTCATTTGTATTTATTTGTCCGTGAAAATAGATCTATTATTATGTTTGATGAGAAATCTCTTGTTAAGAACGCTATTTTTTCTCCTCTCAAAAAATGAAATTTGCTATTTGCAATGTTAAAGATGTCAAAAATTTAATGGGTTTGCCTATCAATCTATAAATTTACACAGTAAAATTTTTTATGAAGCAATTGAAATTGATTATTGTATTGATGTTGGCTATTGTTTGCACAAAAAACTATGCTCAATTTAGAAAGTATTCTAATGAATTTTTAAACATTGGTGCTGGTGCAAAAGGTTTGGGAATGGGAGGAGCACAAATAGTTGCTGTTGATGATGGCACTGCTGGATATTGGAATCCTGCAGGATTGGTTTTTGTGAAAGAAAATCCTAACCTTGCTTTAATGCACGCTGATTATTTTGGCGGCATTGGAAAGTATGATTTTGCTGGTTTGGCTTTGCCATCTAAAAATGGCAACAGAACTTTGGGACTAAGTTTTATGCGTTTTGCTGTAGATGATATTCCCAACACCTTGTATTTAGTGAATCCAGATGGTTCTATAGACTATAATAATATTTCAACTTTTTCGTCTGCCGATTATGCTTTGTTACTATCCTACGCTCAAATAGTAAAGAAAACAGACAAAGAATTTTTTAGTATTGGAGGCAATGTGAAAATTATTCGTAGGCAAGTAGGCAGTTTTGCAAATGCTTGGGGTTTTGGTATTGACCTTGGTGCTATGTATCGCAAAGACAAATGGAAATTTGCAGCTGTTTTAAGAGATGCAACTACCACATTTAATGCTTGGAGTTTTACTTTCACTGAAAGAGAAAAGGAAGTTTTATACTTAACAAATAATGATATTCCTGTTAAAAGCATGGAAAATACTGCACCAAGATTAATTTTAGGTGCTGGCAGAGATTTTAAAATAAATGATAAATTAAATTTATATGCAGAAGCTAATCTGCATTTGACATTTGATGGTAAAAGAAACTCGGTTATTAGTTCTAATATCTTAAACATTGACCCAAACATTGGTTTAGAAGCACAGTATAATAAAGTGCTTTTTGTGAGGGCAGGTATATCGAACTTTCAACAAGCTTTAAGCGATGGCGATACAACAAATCAAAAGAAAGTATGGGTGTATCAACCAAGTTTAGGTGCTGGATTTAAGCTGAGTAATGTGGGCATAGATTATGCCTTTACTAACCTTGCAAATCAATCAAACCCATTATATACACACGTATTTTCTTTAAAGGTTGATTTGATAAACAATGTTAAAAGAAAAAAGTAGTAGATACTTGGGCTTTTTTGTAAGCAATTGATCCAAGGTTCGTAACCATAAGAATAAGTTTAATTTTCGGTTATAACATTCGTTAATTTATTTGCAGATATAATTTTATATAAAATGAAAAAAACACTTCTACTAATTTTAAGCATCGTAGCATTTTCTTTCGTAAAAGCTCAAATTGAAGACCCTGTTAGTTGGTCTTATGAAGCCAAGAAGAAATCAGAGAATACCTACGAGTTAGTGATTACAGCAACTGTATCAAAACCTTGGCATATTTACTCTCAAAACTCTGGAGCCGATGGTCCAATACCAACTACAATAACCATTAATCCTAATCCTTTAATTACTAAGGAAGGCAAGTTTAAAGAAGTAGGAAAACTGGTGAAGTTTTTTGATAAGAATTTTAATACAAATGTTTTGTATTATAGCGATAAGGTTGTGTTTACACAAACTATTAAATTAAAAACAAAAGCAAAAACGGTTGTAACTGGCAAGGTAGATTATATGGTTTGCAATGATGAAAAATGTTTGCCGCCAACAAAAAAAGCGTTTACGATTAAGTTATAATATTCAACACATAGGCACATAGTTTATATAGAATTATATAATAAAATACTTCTATGTTTTCTATGTGCCTATGTGGTTAAATGTCTTCAAATGAAAAAAATATTTCTTCTCCTTTTAGCTTTTAGTTTTTCTTTTTTCACTTTCTCTCAAGATAGTTTGGTTTGGAAAATAGCAGCCAAAAAAATAACAGATGCTACTTATCAAATTACTGCGAATGGCACAATTGCAAAAGGATGGCATTTATATGCCAATAATCCAACTGTTGCAGGATTAGAAGAGTCGAATGTGAAATTTGTTTTTCAACTAGATAATATTAAAACAATAGATGCAATTTCAGCTCATCCCCAAGCTGAAACTATCAAAGATGTTTTGTTTGAAAATGCAGCAGTGAATGTTTATACAAATGATATTGAATTAAAACAAACCATTAAAATAAATGGTGTAGTTCCGGCAACAATAAAACTGGGTATTGTTGGTTTTATTGCTAAAGAAACTGAGCTTGTTCCACTTGCTGAAACTCAGTATGAAGTGGCTTTAGAAGGTGGTGTTGCCGCTTCAGCCAGTAATATTAAACTGGCTTCTATAGATGTAAAAAATCCTATCAGTCAATGTGGCGATAAAATAGAGAAAGGCAGTTTGTGGACTGTGTTTTTATTAGGGCTTGTGGGTGGATTTATTGCATTATTTACACCTTGTATGTTTCCTATGATTCCAGTAACGGTCTCATTTTTTACAAAACGTTCGCCTTCTCGCAAAAAAGGAATTCAAAATGGTTTGTTGTATGGCTTTTTCATCTTTGCAATTTATGCTTTAGCAAGTACACCATTTCATTTGCTGAATCTTAATAGCGAAATATTTAACAGCATTTCTACTAGTCCGACACTGAATATTATTTTTTTTATCATCTTTATTATTTTCTCTATTGCATTTTTTGGATACTTCGAAATCACGCTTCCACACAGCATTGCAGGTAAAGCTGATAGTAAAAGTAATTTGGGCAGCAGCGTGGGTATTTTTTTTATGGCTCTCACGCTGGTAATTGTTTCTTTCTCTTGCACGGGTGTTATTTTAGGAACACTTTTAGTTGGCACATCAAGTGGAGGAGCTTGGGCTTTAACTGTTGGTATGAGTGGCTTTGGTATTGCATTGGGGTTGCCTTTTGCATTGTTTGCTATTTTTCCTAATTGGTTAGAGAACTTACCAAAAAGTGGTGGTTGGCTTGATACTGTAAAAAAGGTATTGGCTTTTGTTGAAGTTGCTTTGGCTCTTAAATTTCTTTCAAATGCAGATTTAGTAAGCCATTGGGGATTATTGAAACGTGAAGTGTTTATTGCGCTATGGATGGTAATATGTATTTGTTTGGCTTTGTATGCTTTTGGAATATTGCGTTTACCACACGATTATAAAGGGCAAAAAATCAGCAAAGGCAGAAAATCAATAGGAGTTATTGCTCTATTATTTGTATTGTATTTAGCTCCAGGATTAACCAAAACTACATATGCCAATTTAACATTATTAAGTGGCATTGTGCCTCCATTAAGTTATAGTGTGTATGCAGATGAGGCAAGGTTTAAAGGGCTAGAACCCAATGTTATCAACGATTATGACAAAGCATTAGCAATGGCAAAAGCACAACATAAACCTTTGTTAATAGACTTTACAGGATGGGCTTGTGCCAATTGCAGAAGAATGGAAGAACAAGTGTGGACGAATGAAGATGTGGCAAAAATAATTCGTGAACATTTTATTTTGGTAAGTTTATATGTTGATGATAAAGCCAAACTACCTGTTGACAAAAGAATAATGAATTACAAAACCATAGATGGCAATGTGAAAGATATTATTATGGTTGGCGACAGATATGCCACATTTGAATCTGAAAACTTTAATCAGGTTTCTCAGCCACTGTATGCAATGCTTGATAACAATGAAAAGTTATTAGCATTTCCTGTTGGTGCCACTTTTGAAGCAAAGAAATATTTAGCTTGGTTGGAATGTGGAGTAAAGGGTTTTAAACAATAGATTGATTTTACCTACTAATTCCAATAATTAAAAATACAACGCTCAGGTAAATCCATAATACAGAAAACAATATGTGGATGATTGTTTCAAAAAATTTTCCTTTCCAAAGTTTGGGAGAGTAAACAAAAAATTGAAATAGCAATCTTACAAACCAAAATGCAAACATTCCCAATGCAACGGTTTTACCCAGTTTGGTATTAATTATTTCTTCTGCGTTAAGAAGACATAATAAACCCATTAATAAAACTGTAGCTGCAATAAAAAAGGTATGCACATACATCATCTGTATATTGATTAGACTAATATTTTGCAACTCTTTTTTCCAATTAAAATACTTAGGAAAAATAATGTGTACGAGACTCAGTAATGTTAATAATAAGCCAATTATTTTAAGGTGTATTTCCATTTTTGGTTAATATAAAAGTTGAAATGAATGGAGTGATTTTGAAACTATTACTTAATTGCAATCCTGCCATTTTAAAAGTGTTTAGCCAATTATTTGATGAATAAAAATGCAAGAAACCAATATTAAATGCAATGAAGTTTATTAAGTCTCTTTGATGCTCAACAACAATAATTTTCCCATCGCTTGAAATACATTCTTTTAATTGTTTAAAGAAGTTGATTCTCTCCTCTTTATTTCTTATTTCGTGTGCCGCTAATACTAAAAATATTGCACTAAACTGATTGCTATTTAGTAAAATATTTTTTGTGTCAATTTGTAATGTATTGTGGTATGGAGGATACCTTTTTCTGGCTCTTTCTATAGATATTTCGGTGTGTTTATTTTTATCATAAAAATCATACACACTCAATATTGTATTTGGAAAACGACTTGCTAGTAACGCACTTGTTTCATCAAACCCTGCATTAATGTTTGCAATATTTTTGAATGATTTTGTCTGAATATTTTGCAACCAATCAAGCGTATACAGATTTGAATAATCGTAGATATAATAAGATACAGCAAGCGAAATGATTATGCTGAAAATAATTAGAAAAATAAGAGTGATAATGATTAAATAAAACTGTTGTGGTAAGTAATTTAAAGCGATTAATAGGAAGGAAATAAACACAAAAGCTACTGCATAAAAGTGCCAGTTAAATCGAATAATATTTGTAACACCTTGAAGAGGGTTCCTGCCTATGGTTTCCATAATTCTATTTTTCCTTTTTTCCAATAGTATGGAATGTTTTTAATTATGAAAGCGTTTGCTAATTGTATATCCTTAAACGATTTGTAATTAATAAAACCAATGTGATGTTTAACTACTTCTACTGGGTGTGGAATCCAGTTTTCTCTAACTCCCTCTATTATCAGCACTTCATTTGTATTTGAATTGAATGTAAACGTAAAAGGCAGTGGTCCTGCAAATTTTCTAGCTTCTTTCCAATCTTTAAAAGGAGAATTTGTTGGCAGAGCGATATCATCAACTTTGTTTTTTATAATTACATTGATATCAGATTTTTTTGATACTAACTGTAAACTCTGCTCACTTTTTTTAAAAGCAATATCAGTTTGCAGATAATTATAATGCGTAAAAATATTGCCTAAAAAGGCCATCTTCTTTTTATCTGTTTCAGACTTTAAAATATACAGACCTCGTAATTTTTTCCCCTTTGTATTTTTATATCTCACAAATATTCTAAAACCAATTAACTTAAAATTGTTTCCCATAAACGCAGGAAATCCCTTAGGTCTTAGGTCTTTTGTTTGCACAAAAGCAGCAGCAACAAAACCATAAGTATCGTTTAATATATCTAACTCTAAACAAGGTGGTAGCAGGGGCTGTAATTCTTCTTTTGCAACAGCATAAGAAAGCACCAAAGAACTTTCGAAAAAAGCTTCAACAGCAAATGGATGATTCTTTAGTGAAAACATATTAAGATTTGCTTTTGCTGATTACGAATTGATGAGTATAGATTACAGCAATAAAAATAGCAGCAAAAACGATGTTTAATCTGCCATATAGTAACAAATCTGGCACTGCAAAAAACTCAATAATATTCATTGTTGCAATAGTTATCATTTGCAAAACAGCACACCATTTAGATTTAATTTTACTTACAATCCATACAAACATTAGCACTTCTAAAATACCAATTGTTTTGGTAAAAAAGAGAGAATAATCATTGCCTAGGATTTTAGATACAATTTCTTGGTGTCGAGGAACAAAATTTAGCAACTTGCAAAACAAACCATTAATTAACCACACCAATGCAATGGCAAAATTTAAAATGGTATTTATATGTTTCTGAATAATATTTATAAAGAATTAAAAATTACTGCACTCGTTTTAATCTTAATTGTTGAATTGGAGCAACGATTAATGGGAATTTTTCTACAGTAACATTGCTGGCATCAAGTCCAAAGCCACGCTCTTCACTAAGGCTAATTTCTTTTAACCAGAAATACAATTTCATTATCACCCTTTCAATAAATGGAAGCTCGTTATCTTGGCTCAAAAATTTCTCTAAAACCACAAATTGAAAATCTCCAGTAACATTGTTTTTCTCTAAACTTTCATAACGGCTTGTAATATCCACTTCTTTATTTGCCATTAAATCTTGCACAACTTTCTTAAACATCAGATTGATCTTTTGTTCAACCCTAAATCCAAGTCTGAACTCAACCCTGATGATATCATTGGCAACAATATGGTCAACTGAATATTCGCAGGTATTTGGTTCGTCTAATACATCAACGTGCACAAACCAGTAGATGTCTGCACGTTTTGGTTTTTTGTTTAAAATAGAATAGATGATTTTGTGCTCAATTTCTTTACTATTATTTGCACTTGTCATATACACCAAGTGTGTTGCGTATTTAGCAATAGACGTGTCTTCGCTAAGTTCTTTCATTTGTGAAACATAATGTTGCAAACGAACAAACTCTACATATCTATTTTTAATTTTTCTGCTTCTAAACCATACATACATCACGGCAAACAATGCTCCACCAACAATTACAGCAATAAAACCACCGTGTGGAAATTTATCTAAATTAGCTATTAAAAAAGAGATTTCAATAGATAAATAAACAACCAAATAAACATAAACCAATGTAGATTTTGTACGATGGCTTACTAGGAAATTAGCAAATAGAATAGAAGTGCTAATCATACACAATGTAATGGCCAAGCCATACGCAGCTTCCATATTAGATGAACTTTTGAAATATAACACAATGCCTACACAGCCAGCATAAAGCATCCAATTAATACCTCTAATATAAGTTTGTCCTTTTTCATCGGTTGGAAAAGATACTTTCAATTTTGGCCACAAATTCAAACGCATTGCTTCTGCAATAAGTGTAAACGAGCCTGTAATTAAAGCCTGACTTGCAATAACAGCAGCAACTGTTGCAATAATAATTCCTATCAATTTAAACTCTTGTGGCATTACGCCATAAAATGGATTAAAGCCTTCGTTTACCATTGCTTCAGTAACTTTTGTAACAACTTGACCTTTATATTGGGGTTGAGAAAGCAACCAAGCACCTTGACCTAAATAATTAATTACTAAACAAATTTTTACAAAACCCCAAGAGTAACGAATATTATTTTTACCACAATGTCCTAAGTCACTATACAATGCCTCGGCTCCAGTAGTACATAAAAATACAGCTCCCATAATCCAAAAACCTTTGGGATAATGCACTAACAAATCATAAGCATAGTAAGGATTAAATGCTTTAAAAATACTTGAATCAATGTGCATAAAACCCAATGCAGCCAACATTATAAACCATATTCCCATTAATGGTCCAAACAGTTTTCCAATTGATGTTGTTCCAAATTGTTGTAGTAAAAAAAGCACTGTCAAAATACCAATAACAATATAAATAATTATCGGGCTTCCTTCGTGTATTTCAAAATGTGGCAACTGTTTTAAACCCTCAACAGCCGAAGTTACAGATATTGGAGGTGTTATCATTCCATCAGCTAAAAGTGCAGCACCACCAAGCATTGCAGGTATTACAAGCCATTTTTTTCTTCTCCTTACTAAGGCATACAAACTAAAAATCCCACCTTCGCCTTTGTTATCTGCTTGTAAAGTAAGAATAACATATTTGAATGTTGTTTGTAATGTAAGTGTCCAAATAATACACGACAGCCCCCCTAGTATAAGTTGTTGTGTAATTACTTTGTCTTTGATAATTGCGTTGAGAACGTAAAGAGGAGAAGTTCCAATATCGCCATAAATAATTCCTAAAGCAATAACTAATCCTGCTGCTGAAACCCTGTTGATATGCTTGCCCACAAAAGTGAAGTTGATTGAGAAATAAAACACAAATGTATAAGCAAACCAATGATTGCAAAGAATATTTTGTTATAAACAAGAATTATGTATTTGTTATGTAAACAAACCTGAACTTTAATACATATAGTTTTATTAGTTAGTAGTGTGTTTAGTATTACTTTTGAATAACGATTTTAAGTTTAATTTTTTGTTTATGAAGCAGCTATTTTTTTGTTTATTTGGGATGATTTTTTGCTATTCCGCATTTGCACAAAAAATCATTTACACAGAGCCAGACAGAGACGATGCACGTGATATGAAATATGAGGTGATTGGCAAAATAAATGGTAAGTTTTTGGTGTATAAAGCGTCGCAAAACACTCATTATATTAGTGTTTTTGATGGCGATATGAAACTACTTAACAAACAAAAACTAGATTATTTAACAGACAGGGTTTTTAATGTTGATTTTGTGAAATATCCAGATTTTGCCTACTTGTTTTATCAGTATCAAAAAAGAAATATTATCTATTGTATGGCTGCAAAAATTGATGCCGATGGAAAAAAAATAGGCGAAATAATACAGTTAGATACAACTGATTCAAGAGAAGTTCAAAACAATCAAATTTACTCTTTTGTTCAAAGTGCTGACAAGCAAAAAATTGTTTTCTTTAAAATAAACACAATGGATAGTAAGATCCATTATATCACAACGCTTTTGTTTGATAACAATCTTTCGCTAATGAATAAATCATCTGAAGCTGTTGTAATGGCTAATAGAAATAGCTATTTAACTGCATTTGAGGTTGATAATAAGGGGGGCTTTGCTTTTTTAAATGCAACTAGCAGCAGTGGAAACGATAACATCAGCAAACTTATGCTAATTACTAAAGAACCTAACATGCCATTTAAATACTATGATATTAAAAAGCTTGAAAACGTTTTTTTAGATGAAGTGAAAATAAAAGCTGATAATATTAATAATCAATATTTGTTGACTTCTTTTTATAGCAATAAACGTCGTGGTGATGTTCAAGGTGTTTATGTTAGCATTTGGGATAATATCAACCATAAAGAAAAAATCTCAACAATAACTGCTTTTGACGATGAGTTTAGAAGTGACGCAAAAGGAGATGCTGCTGTTAAAGCAGCATTTAATGATTATTTTCTAAAAGATATAATAGCAAAAAAAGATGGAGGATTTTTAGCTACAGCAGAATGTGCATACACGAGCACAAGAGGTGGAAATAATTTGAATAGGTGGGATTATTTTAACAATTCTCAGGGTTTTGGTTCAGGAGGATTCTATTCTATGAATTCGCCAGGATTCAGCACTTATCCATGGTCTAGATATGGAACAACAACAGGCATTACAAGATATTATGCTGATAATGTTGTGGTAATTAGTTTTGATTCTACAGGAAAAATTCAATGGAGCAATGTTGTTCGTAAATCTCAATTTGATGATGATGTAGATGCTTTTATTGGCTTTGGAATGTTTAATGCAGGCAATCAACTTAAAGTTTTATTTAATGTTTTAGAGCGAGGTCAAAGGATTTTAAACGAGCAAAGTATAACACCCGATGGTCAAATAATTAGAAGTTCAACACTAAAAGGATTAGATAAAGGCTACGATTTTATGCCACGAAATGCAAAACAAGTTGCAGCTAGACAAATAATAGTTCCTTGTATGTTGCGTACTTTTCTTTGTTTTGCAAAAATTGATTATTAAATACAGTGATTTCCATTTTTAGAGATAAATCTATTGTTGCCATATTTGGGTTGGTATTATGTGCTTTATTAATACATCTGCACATTTTTACTGTTCCTGTTACTATAAAAGCAAATACGGACTCTGGTGTATTTTCTTGGATGCTACAAACCTATGCAACACGGCTACAACCTTTTGTTATCAACGCGATTTATATTGTCCTATTGATATTGCAATCAATTCGTTTGAATATTGTATTGAATGATAGTAAAATGTATAGTAAATCTGGGTTTACAACAGGGTTTGCATATATATTATTGTCAGGAATGCTTATTAATGCCTATGCTTTAACACCGGCTCTGCTAACCATAACTTTAATAATATTGGTTCTAAAAAATGCATTTTCACTTTATAATAATCCATCTGCAAAAGGACTGATTTTTAATATTGGATTCATAAGTACGGTAAGTGTTATTTGTTATCAACCAAGTATTTTATTGTTAGTTGCAGTGATGTTTGCCCTAGGAATTTTACGAGCTTTTAGGGCTGCAGAATGGTTAATTTTATTTTTTGGAATGATTGCTCCAGCTTATTTATTATTATCTGGTCTTTTTTTATTTGATAAGATGAATTTATTACCAATGTTTTTACCCAAAATACATTTTGCAGTTTCAATAGCAAAAGAACCTTGGTACTGGTTCAACTTATCAACCATAGTGGTATTAGTAGTTGCTGGATTAATTTTATGGTATCCCAATAGCAACAGAATGGTTATTCAAACAAGAAAAAATTGGGTTGTAATGCTTGTTTTGTCATTATTGCTTTTGCTAGGTGTATTTGCTTTTAATGCTAACAACAATTTTACAGAAGTTTTATGCTTGGTTCCAATGGCTGCATTTCTTTCAAATTATTTTCTTTATACCCGAAGATCTATACTTGCCAATTTTCTTGTACTAGTTTCTGCTGCTGTAATTGTGCATCACCATTTTCAACTTATAAAGTAATTTTTTGTAGGTTATACACAATTTAAATATAAATAGATCCTTGTTAAACAATTAAATTCAACACGAAATTTAAAATATTTCCAATATAAAAATGTTTGGTTAAGGTTTTTTATCGAAACCACAAAATTCAATTTGTCTATATTATCCACATCCCCTACTTTTGCTGCCTCTTAAGTTGGTCAGTAGTATCTTTTTTAAAAATGGGTTATATTTCCTTTTATTCAATGTAATAAAATGAGTGCCTTTACGTCTTAGAGGCAATATAAAAATAAGTCATTCAAACCCCAATCTACAAAGAACTATAAACCAATAAATGAAATTGAATACATTCAGTTTTATTGCTATACTATTTAGTAATAAATGGGTTCTTTATAAAAATTTTAATTATAAATTTAATTTATGGCACTGAAAAAAGAAGTGAACCGCACCAAAAGTACCTTCTCACAAATTACCATCAGCTTAGCTTCTCCAGATTCTATTCTAGAAAGAAGTTTCGGCGAAGTATTAAAGCCTGAGACCATTAACTATCGTACTTACAAACCCGAAAGAGATGGTTTGTTTTGCGAAAGAATTTTTGGTCCAGTAAAAGATTTTGAATGTGCTTGTGGAAAATACAAACGTATTCGTTACAAGGGTATTGTTTGTGATCGTTGTGGAGTTGAAGTAACAGAAAAGAAAGTGCGTAGAGAAAGAATGGGACACGTTAAATTAGTTGTTCCTGTGGTTCACATTTGGTATTTTAAAAGTTTACCTAACAAGATTGGTTATTTGTTAGGAATGAGTTCTAAAAAAATTGAAAGTATTGTATACTATGAGAGATATGTAGTTATACAAGGTGGGGTTAAGGAATCATTAGGTGTAGGTGATTTATTAAGTGAAGAAGAATATTTAGACATTCTTGATAA
>Ga0114975_10001966_pt1 | contig 14237 bp, 10 predicted proteins | sample S_130626_EF_Meta_FD_87031 | JGI IMG/M metagenome (GOLD analysis project Ga0114975, IMG submission 87031) | Freshwater microbial communities from Lake Simoncouche, Canada to study carbon cycling - S_130626_EF_MetaG | ecosystem: Environmental > Aquatic > Freshwater > Lake | place: Lake...
GGGGATTCTGCTGGGCGGTTTTACCCGGACTGGGCGGGGTTACTTTGTGGAACGACGTGCTGCTGGCTTTCATATATTGGGAATTGTGCTCCAGGGAATGTTGGAAGTTCATCCCGAAGGTCAACATTCTATTCAGCACCGTGCCGGTTCATGTTTTTTCATTCCTGCCGGCTTTCGAGGTTTTTACCGAGCCAATCGGCCGGCAGAATTCTTTTGGCTACATATTCAACCGAGTGCTTTTGGCCTCCCGATAGGGGGTCAAGCTCGGAAAACGAACTCCTTTCGTGCAGCAACGTTTGTGCAAACTGCACGAAGCTACTTAGAAGAAACCCGCGACGCTGCGTCGGATCGCTCCCTTGTGCTTTTGCGTTTGGTTCAGCTGATGGAGCTGCAAATTTACCGCTTAGCTCGTAGTTTTGGCCTTGGCGAAGAAGAAGATGGTGGACGAGAAAAACTTCATCAGGTGATAAAAAAAGTGGAGGAGGACATTTCTGTAGAATGGTCCGTGCCGAAGTTAGCCCAGGTTGCGGGTCTCTCTGTCTCCAAGCTGTATCGAGAAATCCGGCTTCATTACCGGAAAAGCCCTGGATCTTTGGTGGAGGAAATCAGGATTCGGCACGCTTCTGAACTTCTATTGCATTTTGACCACAAACTACAGCAGGTAGCAGCGATGACCGGTTATGCCGATTCTTTCTCTTTTTCCCGTGCCTTTAAGAGGGTGATAGGTGTCAGTCCAAGTAATTACCGCTCCGGGTTTCAGTCGAAAAAAAAGCAAGATTAGTTCGACTATGCTAAATAATGATTCAGACATGTCAGGAGGTTGTGGGATACGGCACCTTGTCAGCGTGAAGGTCACGCCCCAATCGGTCCCTTCAAAAGGGTTTACCCTTGTGGAGTTGTTAGTGGTGATCTCGATTATTGGGTTGTTGTCTGGTTTGACAATTCCCGCGATCAAAAAAGGGTTGGATGCCGCCAAAACTGCCAAATGCGCCAATAATTTAAAACAGATGGGGGTCGGTTTTCAGCGCTTCGGGGCCGAGAACAACGGGAACCTGCCAATGGCCTGGTTTAACGAAGGGTACCCTGGTTGGCCCGGATGGGACGTTTTGATTCTGGACTACATGGAAGTCGGAACTAAGGGTAGCAGTGGGAACCGAGTTTATACCGAAAAAACTTCGACTCCGCTTCTTTGTCCATCTGATTCTTGTAAGACTAATATTTTCTATGCCGGACCCTATGGGGCATTTCGCTATTCCTATCGAATCAATATTTCTAGCCAAGATCTACCAGGAAATACGCCCCTTAGAGCTGTCCAACTTCCCAGTCCATCCAAGTCAATCTTGGTCTGCGATGGGGAATTTAAGTACTACCACCATGTGAGCCAAAATGCGGCCTTGGGTGGTGGCATCAGCAAATCTGACAGCAATAATGTGGCAACCACCCGGCACTCTGGGGCAGCCAACTATCTTTTTGTGGATGGACACGTTGAGAAACTAAAGTGGGCGGATACGTGGGACCGTACAGCACCTGGCGTCAATCCCGCTTGGGGCCTTTGGAGGCAGCGATAAGAAAGTTTTCTAAATCTCTTATTCAAGAAGAGTGAATATGGCAAAAATTTCCATGGGCATGTTCAAATCAATGCCTAGCAGCGATTGAGAACTTATTTAAAGTAATGTTATGCAAGTAAATCCACGTTCGTGGATCTGTCTGGCTTTCAATCTTTCGCTTGTGGTCGCCATCGCCTTCCACGGACGTCTTTTTGCGGCAGAAATTAATTGGGGAGATCCGTCCACTGCCCGTCCTCCAGCCGTTTTGCAAAATATGGGTGACCCCACAATTATAAAAGAGGGCAACTGGTTCTACCTGTATGCTAGCGGACCGGGAATTCCTGGGGCTCGGAGCACAAACCTGGTCGATTGGGAGGCCTTACCCAGAGTTTTTCCAACCGATGATCGTCCTGCTTGGTCGCCTATCACCGATGGCGTAGCTGCAAACGAATTTTGGGCCCCACAAATCACTAAATATGGATCGCAATATCGGATGTATTACAGCCACTCCACGCTTGGCAGCCAACGTTCGGTCATCGGCTTTGCCACGGCCACGACTCTGGATCCCAATAGTGTTTTCTACGGCTGGAGGGATCAGGGGTCAGTGTTGGAGTCGGTGGTGAACGACCCTGGAGGTTACAATGCGATCGATCCTAAAATGCATGTGGAAGTTGCCGGCGAAAACGGAGTGGGGGTAAACAACGTGAACAAGAACTGGCTTATGTGGGGCTCTTACTGGAGCGGTATATTTGTGACGGCGCTGAATCGCACCACTGGAAAAAATCCCTCGGATTCGAGGTACCAAATTGCCTCCCGCGGTCAGACGGATGGACCCGGTCCCGGTATTGAGGGTCCCACCGTGGTCTGGAGAAATGGATACTATTATCTTTTCGTATCCTACGACGGGGATGTGAATTACAACGTTCGAGTGGGTCGTTCACTCAACCTTAACGGCCCTTTTCTTGATCGTCTCGGGCGCTCGATGACGAGCGGCTATGCCACACCCTTGCTGGCCCCGTACGGCAAATATCGTGCAACGGGGCACAACGATGTCCTTATCGGTCAAAGCTCCGGTTATGATCTATTCGTTCACCATATTTGGATAAAAAATAGCATTCGTGCCCTTCAGGTGCGGCCGATGTTTTGGGATGCAGATGGCTGGCCTCTGGTGGGCGAACCCATCACCCAATACCCGTCCGCTGCCTCCACTGCGTTGCCGGGGGCTTGGGTTCACCAGACTGAATGGAGAAATACCACTACCATCACCTACGCCACCAATGGAACTTTCTCGGCCTCCTCCGGCGAGAGCGGAACGTGGCAGATCAACAGCGGTCGACTGACCCTCACTTGGTTGAATGGTTTGGTTCAACAACTTGCCTTGCATCCCGACGGAAATAGTTACGTGGGCCGAGCAACCGATGATTCCGACATTCGCGGTTGGCGCGTTCCTGCCACGCCACCTGGAACCAACGGGAGCTACAATCTTGCCTCGCGGTGGCAGGGGGGATTGATTCCCGGTCTGGGCGACGTGGCCATCGTAGAGGACGACGGCACTGTTTCCGTATCGGCCAGTGAGCCAGAGTGGCGACTCACCGACATCCGGGTGGGTTCGAGCATGGGAAGTTTGGGTGCCATGTATCAAACAGGAGGAAAGGTCACCCAGGATGGATGGATGCGGATCGGAATTTCCGGAACCGGTTCACTGGATCATTCGGGTGGCATGGATCAGATTGCCGGATTCCTCACGGTGGGGGAAAACCAAGGATCCTCCGGTTTTGTTAATCTCCGTGGAACCGGAACCTTGAACTGTACCGACCTCGCGGTGGGCTGGACGCATTTTTCCTCGAGGGGGGAGGTCTCCATCCAGCAGGGAACTTTTAATGTGAGCGGTGCCAGCTTCATCGGCCTTGAGGGGACGGGGACTTTGAGTGTGGCGGGTGGAACCATGAACGCCACTGGAAATGGTTGGGGGGCTTTTCGGATTGGGAACTGGCCCAACATCAACTCGATGGGTACCGGCACCGTAAATCTGCGCGGAGGTGTCGTGAACGCGAACAACACCACTTGGGTGGGGGGATTTGGTAAGGGGATAATGAATCTGACGGGGGGAACGTGGAACCAGATCGCCGGCAATCTAGTGGTCGGCGAGAAAGCAGATTCTACCTACCTTGGAAGGGGGGATCTCAATCAAAGCGGAGGAACGCTGAACTCGTCGTATGTTTTTCTACAGCAGGGAACCTACAACCTCAGTGGTGGAACCCTTTCGGTTGCCGGGGTGGGAGATTACGCCAGCAACGCGACTGGGATCTTTAACTTTAACGGGGGCGTGCTGCGGGCCACGGTGCCCAACGCCAACTTTCTCGTCGTTGACACGGCGTCGGTCCAGGCCGGCGGGGCCATCGTCGACACACAAAGCAACGACACCACGATCGCTCAGCCACTCGCTGGGCCGGGAGGATTTACGAAACGGGGGACAGGGCGACTCAAGCTCTCCGGCTCATTGGCCTACCTCGGCTCCACGAAGGTTGAGGCTGGGGTTTTGGAAATTTCCAATGCAAATTTTACAGCCTCGATCGGGGCCTCCACGATGATGGTCGATTTTCTTGCCCCTCCGCCCGATGGCGAGTACACGGTTTTACCTGGATCCCTGAACGGAAATCCAACCAGTTCATTCACCGGGTTGGGAAATTTTCAGACGGCTTCCTTTTCCCCGCTGACTGGCAAAGTGACTGTGGCCACAGTTTCCGGATTCAATTATTGGGCAGGAGTTGGTGTAACGATGACTCCAGAGCTTCTGTTGGCCTACGGGGTGGGTGGAGCGACAGCACCCGGTCAGTCTGGCGAGCAGAGCACTTTGAGTATTGATTCCGGAGTCCTGCGAATGACGGCCATTGTTAGAATCAACGACCCAGCCGTGACTGTCTTGGCGCAGACCAACACTAATCTTTCGTCGTCATCGTCCTGGGTCGACTTGGCCGCAAATCGGTTTGGAACTCCCTCCGCTAACACCAGCGGAGTCCCTGCGGGTTGCCAGCGTCGGGTTTTTGAAGCACCGATTCAAGGGGAGGCAATGATGTTTATGAAATTGAAAGTGATCAGCCAATGAGAGAACTCCTTTTTTATGCCGATGGGCAGTTGTTGGAGATTCCAATGTTCTCATGCGGTGTGAAAAAAAATGCCATCCTTTTAAAAGTTGTTGCTATGGCGATTTTTAGAAATACAAGCAAATTGCCATCAGAAAGGGGTTCCTATGAGACATAGCCAATCCGAACAAAAGGGCCTCTACTTCGCAAAGCTCTTTGTTTTCAGCATTTTAGGTATGCTGGCTCTTACCAGTGTGTCGTTGGCTGCTCCTTTTGGTCTCTGGATTAATCCCAACTCGACGTACAGCTACAATGACTCATCCCATTGGACTCCGGTTGGAGGGGATCTTCCCGGGGGGGTTCCTGGACCAACCAATGATGCATACATTTTTGATGGCACCCTCCTGGTGGATGAGAGTGGAAACTTTAATCCGCAACAACTGATCATGGGATGGGAAAGTTTTCATGTGGGCGAGTTTTCGCAGACAGGGGGAAATGTAAGAACCGAGTCTTGGACCCAAGTTGGTTATGCCGGAAACATGGTGTTTAACCAGAGCGGAGGAACTTACTCGGCAGCGGATTTGGCTGTGGGCTGGATGAATCCTGTTACGTCAGCGGTGGGTACCGGAGTGATGAATTTAAGCGGGGGAACCTTCGAGAGTCGTGCGGCGACCTTTATCGGCCTTGATGGAGCAACGGGAACTATCAATATCAGTGGCGGAATATTTAACTCAGCTGGCAACGGTTTTGGCTCGTTCCGGATCGCCGATTACGGTGTGGGGACAGGAACCATAAACCTGAGTGGCACAGGTGTGGTCAACGCCAGCCTGTACACGGCGGTGGGGGGGAGCGGCAACGGAACTCTCAATATAAGCGGAGGAACCTGGAATCAGGCTGCCGGCGGCATTGTGGTTGGGGATGCAGCTGACCTGAATTGGACTGGGCTTGGAAATGTAAATCAAAGTGGAGGCACGGTGAACGCGGACTACGTTTTCCTGCAAAAGGGGACTTACAACCTCAACGGGGGAAACTTAGCGGTGCTAGGTGTGTCTGACACTAGGGCAGAGACCACCGGCGTATTTAATTTTAACGGGGGAGTGCTTTTTGCTAATGGACCAAATACGAACTTTCTACAGGCCGACACAGTCGAGATCAAATCAGGCGGAGCTCTCATCAATACACGTGAATATGAAGTGTGGATCAATAAATCAATGACTGGTGTGGGCGGACTGGTCAAAGGCGGTGTCGGCATCCTAAAATTAGCCGGCAACAATACCTATGGCGGGGAGACCCGGGTCGTGGATGGCACTTTGCTCATTTCTGGTGGTTTGGTGTCACCGAATGCACCAACGTATCTTCTCAATGGTGCGGGTGTGACAAGTGCCACGCTCCAGATCGCTGACGGAGCCAATTTTAATCCCTCCGAATTTATTATGGGCTGGGAGGGTGCCGACAGAGGGTCCTTTGATCAAACGGGTGGGGTCGTAAGGGTGGAAACTTGGACGAGGGTCGGTTGGGCTGGAAATATGGTGTTCAACCAAAGCGCTGGATCCTATTCAACGGCGGACCTTGCGATTGGGTGGAAAAATCCCGGTGGGGTAGGAGCTCCTTTGGGCGCAGGGTCGGTGAATTTGAGTGGAGGAACTTTTACTAGCCGTTTGGGTTCGTTCATCGGATTGGAAGGGGGAAGTGGAGCCCTCAACATCACGGGGGGCACTTACAACGCTACTGGTAACGAATGGGGATCCTTTCGTATTGCAAACTTTGGCGCTGGCACAGGAACCCTCAATCTCAGCGGTAACGGGGTTGTTAATGCCAACCTTTATTCGGAGGTCGGCGGGGAGGGCAATGGGACTCTAAATATCAGCGGCGGAACCTGGAACCAACTCTCGGGTGGAATTATAGTCGGTGATCATGCCAACCTTAATTGGACAGGGCGTGGAGACGTGTACCAGACTGGAGGTACGGTCAATACCGATGCGATTTTATTGCAGCAAGGAGCCTACAATCTGAATGGAGGAGTTCTAGTCACCGATGCGGTGGCAGACACATCCGCTTCTGGCAACGGCGTATTCAACTTTAGTGGTGGAACTTTGCGTGCTCGGGTAAACCAAGCGGATTTCATAATGGCGGACACGGTGGAGATCAAATCCGGCGGGGCCACGATTGATACCGTGGCGAACGAGGTGTGGATCAATAAAGCTATAACGGGCGTCGGTGGTCTAACGAAGAAGGGCTCCGGGCTCCTGAAATTGGCTGGTGCGAATACCTACGCAGGATCTACGACGGTGCAGGATGGTACCTTGCGGATCGAAACTGTGGGTTTCATCGCGGACGCAACTCCTTCGACCTTGATGGTGAGTTTCGCCTCTGCGCCCGCGGACGGACAGGTGGCCATTTTCCCGGGTACTTTTAACGGTAATCCAGCTGTAACGTTCTCGGGTCTGGCAGCCGGACAGGGCGGCGTATTTAGTCCTCTTTCTGGCAAGGCCACCTTCACCACCGCCAGTACGGGGGTAAGTTTCTCTTCTTGGAGCGGTGGACAGCCCCTGACCCCCGAGCTTCTTTCAAAATACGCGATTGGCGGAGGGAGTGGGCCTTTGGCTAAGGCGGCTCAACCTGTCCTCACTTCATCCGGTGGGGTTCTCTCGCTGTCAGCGTTGGTGCGGGCTAACTCGAGCGAAACTTCGTTTATGGTAGTTGCGGAATACTCCACCGATTTAATTTCTTGGAGACCGCTGACCGCCAATCCATCAGGTGTTCCATCTACAGATACAACAGGGGTGCCTGAGGGTTTTCAGCGAAGGATTTTTACCCTCCCCATCGGACCCGAACCTAAAAAGTTCCTACACCTAAAATCTTCCCTTTGATGGGAGATGGCAACTGGTGGATGGTGACCTTAAGCGTGTCAAAAAATGCTATCCTTTTGGAACTTGATGCTATGGCGATTTTTTTAATGGCAAGCAAATTGTACCTATGGAAAAACAAAATCTAAAAACCCATTTTGCTAAAATTCAGTCGCTCCTCTGCGCTGGCATTCTTGCGTTCGCTTGCAGTCCAGTTCACTCCGCGGAAACCGTTTGGATTGGCGGAAGTAATGATTTCAATAACGCTTCGCGCTGGCATCTGGGTTCTGTTCCTGGCACTGGTGATTTTGCCTATATAGACGCTGGTGAGGTGCAAGTGAGCAATGGATCAACTTTTACCCCCTTTGAAATTCGTATGGGATGGGGGGACCCCAGTTTCGCTGGCACTTATACCCAAACCGGTGGTGACACGACGGTGAGTGCCTTCACAGTTGTGGGTTTTTTGGGGGCTCCCACATTTAATTTAAATGGTGGGACCTTCTCGACCCAAGACACGGCGGTGGGTTGGGGTGGAAGCGGGAACGGGACCCTGAATATCAACGGAGGAACGTATACAAGTCGGGGAGCATCTTTTATCGGTCTGGATGGAACGGCGACAGTGAATGTGACCGGGGGTATCTACAATGCCACGGGCAACACTTGGGGAGCCTTTCGGATTGGGGATTATGGGGCTACGGCCAATGCGACGTTTAATCTGGGAGGGACTGGGACGGTGAATGCGGCAAATTATACGGCGGTGGGCGGAGTAGCCCGTGGGACACTGAACATCAGCGGGGGCACATGGAACCAGAACACAGGGGATATTGTGGTTGGGGATTTTGCTAATTCGAGTTGGACGGGGCGTGGAGATGTGAATCAGAGCGGGGGAGTGGTGAACGCACCTTTTGTGGTGATGCAGCAGGGGACCTACAATCTCAATGGTGGTACGCTTTCTGTCTTGGGAGTGGCAGATAACTCGGCGGCTGGCACCAGTGCTTTTAACTTCAACGGAGGAACCCTGCAGGCCCGTGATAACAACGCGACTTTCTTAGGTGCCAATACCGTGGAAATCAAAACGAACGGTGGAACGATTGATACCCAAGATAAAGAGGTATGGGTTGATAAGGGGATGACGGGTGCGGGGGGCCTAACCAAAACAGGATCGGGCCTTCTGAAGCTGAACGGCGCAAATACCTTCTCTGGAACTACCACGGTCAACCAGGGAACTCTCACGGTGGATGGTTCATTGGCGGGTGGAGTCAATGTGGCCAGCGGATCTCTCTTGAAGGGGTCGGGAACGATCGGAGGGGCCAGCACTGTCAATGGAACCCTGGCCGCTGGCAATTCCCCAGGCCAGATGACCTTTTCGTCGGATCTCACCTTGGCTACCGGCAGTAACCTCGTTTGGGAGCTTTTCGGCAACACCAGTAGCGATACCACGTTGTTTGACCGAATCTCTGTCGGAGGAAGCCTGCTGGCCGAGAGTGGGGCTGGCATCACCCTCGATTTTGGAAGCATCGCTGCGGGATCGGGGGTCGCTTGGTCGAATTCCTTCTGGGACTCTGCTCAAACCTGGACTTTCCTCACGGTTGCGGGCAATACCACCGGGCTTTCCAATATCAGCCTCCTGAACAGCACGTTCCTAGACGCGGCCGGCAATTCGCTCGCAACTGCACGATCGGGAGCCTCCTTTTCTCTTAGCCAAAATGGAAACAATCTTGTGGTGAACTATGTTCCCGAGCCCAGCACAGGCTCACTTTTGGTCATGGGATTGGGTTCATTAGCATTACTTCGGGCGAGGCGCTCTGCCCGAGTTTGAGTAGCCCTCTTGTATCTCCCTTTAGTCTCGCAAGTTTGAATCGGGAAGTGGGAAGCGCTTAGTTTCAGGTGGGGATTCAAGGCATTTTCCACTTTTCATTTCCATTCGCCTGCCAAGCCTTAAAATAGGTTTCTAATGCTTCGAAACAAAGGAGTGTGGGGTTGGATTGTTATTACAGTCGTGTTGGCCGGAGGTTTCTGGATCTGGTCTTCCCCAACATTTCGTGTTTCGGATAGGATCCCGATCAATTTTTGGACCGGATTTACCGGACCTGATGGCGAAAGGATGGTGGAGCTGATCCGGGAGTTTCACCGGCAGAACCCGGATGTGGAGGTAAGCCTCCAGCGCATCGATTGGGGTGTTTATTACAACAAGCTCTTTGTTGCTGGTTTGGGCGGGCGCAGTCCGGAGGTTTTTATTCTGCATGCGGGGATGATGCCGCGTTTCGCCTCCGCCGGAATGATGGCGGATATGGACAGTCTTCTTGAGGTCCAAGGGCGCGATGCCTTGGAAGATTTGGTCCCAGTGATCCGACCCAAGCTCCAGTGGGATGGTCGTCTCGTAGCTTGGCCACTCGATGTCCACATGCTGGGTCTTTACTGCAACCTCGACCTATTTCGGAAAGCTGGTTGGGTCGATGCCTCAGGGAATCCGAGAATTCCAAAAGACCGGGTTGAGTTTCTCGAGGCAGGGACCGCCCTCCGGAAGTTGCGTACTCCGGACCGGGAAATCTGGGGCTTCGGCATTGCCGACCCCAATCTCATCGCGCTTACATCCTGCTATCAATTTGGGGGGAGACTTATGAGCCAGGATCTTCTGCATCCGGTGTTGGACTCATCAGAGAATATACTGGGCCTAGATTTTTTGAGGGAACTAGTTGGCAAATATCACGTGACTCCACCTCCGGAAAGCAACGATGCCTGGATCGGATTTCGGCAGGGGAACATCGGTATGGTAATGGCAGGAATCTGGATGTTGGCGGATGTGAAGGGGGACCGTGCCTTTGATTTTGACGTGCAACCTTTGCCTCAACTTGGGAACCAGGCCGCCTCTTTTGGGAGCACTCATCTAATGGGGCTGGCTCCTGGATTGTCGGATGCATCCCGTCGCGCCAGTTGGCGGCTGATTCAGTTTTTGTCTGATCACTCGCTGGAGTGGGCCAAGGTAGGACAGTTACCGGCCCGGCAGAGCTTGCTGTCCAGTGGCGAGTTTCGGTCTCTTCGACCCCAAGCCAACTTGGCTTCTGAAATTCCGCATCTTGTTTTCACTCCGGGAATTCCATCCTTGTGGGAAGTGCAGGATGAGTTTTACCGGGCGGGCGAAAAAGTACTTCGCGGAACGGTGCCGGCATCTACCGCCCTCCGTCTCGCCCAGGAGAAGGCGGAGGCAGTGCTGGAGCGCAATCGGAACCGGCAGTCCTTAGCCCAAGGGAATCGATGAATCGTCAGGCGGGCTTCTCTTGGGCAGCTGTTCTTTTCTTGCTGCCGTTTGCTACAGCCTTTTTGGTTTTTTTTGTCGGGCCAACCTTCTTTGGTCTGGGGATGAGCTTCTTTGATTGGGAGATGCTCTCTGGGTTGCCTCCCCGCTGGGTGGGCGGGGGAAACTATCTGGAGGCTTTGCAGGACGCACGTTTTCACCGTTCTTTGTTGGTAACTGGACTGTTCGTTTTTATAACCGTCCCCCTTAATTTATTTGCGTCTCTGGGGTTAGCCGCCGGTGTCAGTGCGCTTCCCAAACGTCAAGGGGTGTACCGTAGCTTGATCTACCTGCCAGTACTGCTGAACATCACCGTGGCGTCCCTTTTGTGGAGGTGGTTTTTCAACACCAAGTTTGGTCTATTCAATAAACTGCTTCAGCCCTGGGGCGTGGAACTGCCCTGGCTCACCGACCCGGCCCTCGCTCTGCCTTCCATTTCCCTGATGACCGTTTGGTGGACATCCGGTGTTTCTTTTTTGATTTTGCTGACGGCTTTTCAACAGGTTTCGCCATCCCTTTACGAGGCTGCGGAAATTGACGGTGCCACGGCCTGGCAGAAATTCCGCTTTGTCTCACTTCCACAAATCATGCCAGTCGTTGGCTTTTGTTTGCTTCTGGAGGTGCTCGCCTCCTTTAAGGTCTTTGGTCAGCCATTTCTGATGACAGGGGGCGGACCCGAGGGTGCGACGCGGGTGGCCATGCAGTATATTTATGAGACGGGATTTTCCTTTTTCCGCATGGGTTACGCCTCGGCATTGAGTTGGATCGCCTTTTTCCTGATTTTTGTTGTCATGCTACTGCATCGGATTGGAAGTGGGCAGGGGAGTGCAAAAAAATGAATCGTCGCCCCCATCCCTGGATTTTGGAGGTGGTGGTGGGTTTGTTGGCTGGCATTTACCTTCTTCCTTTGCTTTTTCTGGGCCTGGTTTCCCTTAAACCGAAATCGGAAATTCTGGTATTTGACCAGATCTTGCCAGTGCAGTGGACGATGGAACATTACCATCGTCTATTCTCGAATGCGGAGGTCATCCCAATCGGTTCTTGGCTGGCTAATAGTTTTTTAATTTCTTCCTTCACCACGCTGCTGGTGGTGGTGATTTCCGCCCTCGCGGCCTATGCCATCAGCCGTCTTCAGCCCAATTGGGGGAGATGGTTTCTGGTGCTGCTCGCGGCGGCTATGATGTTGCCCGGCCAAGTTCTGCTGGTGCCCATGTATCTGATCTTGAATGCGCTTGGCTGGTTGGATTCTCCTCGCGCTTTGGTGATTCCGGCAGCGGCGGGGGCATTCGGCGTCTTTATGTTGACCCGATTTTTCCGGACTATTCCCGACGAGCTAGAAGCAGCGGCGGAAATCGATGGGTGCGGCGCGTGGGGAAAGTTTCTCCATGTCGGCCTGCCGCATGCCCGTTCGGCCCTCGTAGCGCTGGGAATTATCACCTTCATTGGAACGTGGAACGACTTTCTAGGCCCTCTGGTGTTTCTTGATTCAATTCGGAAATACACCCTGCCGGTTGGTCTTGCCCTATTTCAATCCTCTTATGCCAACGACTATGGCCTGCTTTTCGCCGCCAGCGTTGTTTCTTCCTTTCCCTTATTAGTGGTCTTTGTGATTTTTCAGGCCCAGATCGTCCGCGGGATCAGTTTTACCGGCATGAAGGAGTAGAATGTCATTCCTAAGTAGAAAAGGAGTTGGGTGATATTTCTTAGACCGCGACCAAAACCGTGAAATTACAGGGGGGTTGAGGAGGAATTGACCGAGAAATCGACCGGCGGGTGAGAAAATTCACCGAAAATAGCGTTCAATAGTAGGTCAATGCCATGCTCAATGAGCAAACAACACCACAGTCAATCCATGTCAATCCACAGTCAATCCATGGTCAACGCCACAACATTGGCGAAACAACGCCATAACTGCAACGGAAGGGGGTTTTAAGGGGTGTAAAAGTGGGGTTAGGGGCAAAAGGGGCCATTCCACGCCGAGAACCTGACCGAGAAAATACCGAGAATCTACCGGGAGTCCGACCGGGAATATGACCGGGAACTAAAATTAAATACCCCGAAAATACACCTTAAAATGGGCGAAATTACCCCTTAATTCCGATTAAATCCCCGACCTGAGGGCTGCGGTGGCAATCGCTGAGCGTAAACCTGCAGCCTTGGGTGCAGCAAAAGCTTCTTCGGGCCACTTTGCACCACTCTGCTCCATTTCGCGTTTTAGAGCGGCCAAAGGTTTGGCGAGATTGTAGTGCTGGACCGTTTTCAGGATGAACTGACGGAACTCGTGTTCCCAAAGAACACCCTTTTGCTCCTTCTGCATCAGCTTGCCGATCAGTTCGAGGGCTTTTACACGGTCGTTTAAAACCCGTTTGGGGGCAGCCTCGTTCTCATCCTGGCAGACCATTTGCCACCACTTGTACGAATCATGGTTAAATGGATGCCCAAGGGTGGACTTAAGCTTCTTTTTGCCCCAAGAGGCTGGGTCGATTCCTGTGACCAGATGGATGGCGTCCTTAACCCGATCGGTGAGGGGACGGCGACACTGCTCGATGAGTTTGAGCATCATGGTCGAAATCCCAATCCGTTGCGCAAACTCGGCTTGGGTCAATCCCGTGATCCTCCGGGCGTGGTGTAGGGGATGGATATTCTTGGGGATGCGAGTTGGGCGAGTCTTCACTTGACAAAGGTTACAGGCAACCATTATACTTCGTCAAATCATATGATTGGCCTAAATGAAAACAATTCGTCTCAGGGGAAGTCTTCCTGGGACCATGCCTACCTGACTCGGGAGCAGGTGGCCGAATATCTTCAGATTTCCGAACGGAAGGTTAGTGACATGACTACCAAGGGAGAGTTGCCGGCGGTTAAGCTGGGTACCGGCAGAAATGCATCGATCCGCTACCGACGCGCCGCTGTCGATGAAGCTTTGTTGAAGATGCGGATTAATTAAAGCGACCAGTTCGTTTTATCTGATAGTTAAATTGCAAAACCTTTCCATAGATTCCCTCTGCTTTGAAAGGGTTTCATCAATCTGCCAATGGTGCTTTCTAATAACAGAGTAGTGGGCAAAAGTGGGCACGGAAAAGGCGTGAAAAAGAAAAACTGCGCGAGAAAAACTTTTATAAGATGTTGAAATGCATAATAGTCAATAATATGCATATGGATTCAAATCCCACCGCTCCGATGGTTCGCGAAGCGAACCGAGGAGCGGTAATCCCTACAGCCGGAGGCGAAAGAGGATTGGGCCAGGGGCGGGTGTGCGGGGGCCTCATTTGGTCCCCCTTTGCCCCTAGACCTATGCCTGATCCTTTCCAAGAGCAGGGATTGTGCGCTTCGCGCACTGGCATTCACCGCAGGTAATAAATAGGAATTTGAGTAAGAACGATTGGGACAAGCAGGGCACGAAAATTCTGGATCTGGGCGCAGGCCGCTGCACCACAAGCTGGCGGTGAGAGTTGGGAAAATATGA
>Ga0114975_10001971_pt1 | contig 14219 bp, 12 predicted proteins | sample S_130626_EF_Meta_FD_87031 | JGI IMG/M metagenome (GOLD analysis project Ga0114975, IMG submission 87031) | Freshwater microbial communities from Lake Simoncouche, Canada to study carbon cycling - S_130626_EF_MetaG | ecosystem: Environmental > Aquatic > Freshwater > Lake | place: Lake...
AAAACGGATACAAGTTCGTGGGCAGGCTTACGCAAATTTTCTATCTAAGCCAACTGCTTCCTATCTTTTAATTCTTGGTAGCACAGGTGCTTTAGCTGGCTTGGGACTGGTTATGGTTCTATCTGCTTCTTCCGTGACTTCACTATCTGAGAGCGGAAATACTTTCGCAATTTTTCTCAAACAAATACTTTTCCTAGTGGTTGGAATTTTGATTTCTTACGTTGCTATGCGGATGAAGCTCGAGCATTGGGAGAGTCTGGCTCGCTTGGCATTGCCGATTGGCGTCGTTGCGCTAATTTTACCGATAATTTTTGGCCAGAATATAAATGGAAACCGAAATTGGATCCCATTAGGACCCTTTACATTGCAACCAAGTGAATTCGCAAAATTAGCTTTAATTCTTTACTGCGCGCTGCAACTTCGCAAGCATTTAGAACGTAAAGCTAAAGGGCTGCAATCAAATGCAATCGGAATGGTCTCAGTTGGAACCGTCGGATTCCTATTACTTATCTTGTGGGGTAAAGATTTAGGAACTGCAATTATTGTCGCCGGAATTGTCTTTGGTATGTTGTTTATATCTGGAATTGATTTAAAAGTTCTCTTATCTATTTCAGGCATTTTCGCAGCGGGCGGCCTGGCACTTGCAATTACAAATCCTGCACGGCTACGCAGATTTAGCGCCGTCATCGATCCTTTTGCACCTGAAATATATAAATTGGCTGGTTGGCAGCCGGCACATAGCCTGATGAGTTTGGCAAGTGGTGGACTCTTTGGCGTTGGTATCGGTGCAAGTAAACAGAAGTGGGCCAATTTAGCTGAAGCCCACACGGACTTTATCTTTTCGGTAATAGGTGAAGAGCTTGGACTCCTAGGAACTCTTACAGTCGTGTTTCTCTTCGCAACCTTAATTTATGCAATCTTTAGAGTTGCAATAAATACTAAGGATCTATTTCAGAAGTATGTCGTTACTGGAATCGGATGCTGGATTATCCTGCAAGTACTTGTGAATTTAATGACTGTTGTCGGAATAATTCCAGTAATTGGAGTAACCCTTCCATTCATTTCTTATGGTGGATCTTCGCTGGTAGCAAATTGCTTGGCGTTGGCTTTTGTTTTAAATGTTGCGCGGCGAGAACCAGACTTCAAGGCAGCTCGAATTGCTCGCAAGTCGGTGAAATAATGCAGCGAATTATTCTGGTCGGTGGCGGAACAGCAGGACATGTTGAACCAGCGCTGGCTGTGGCTGATTGGCTCCTAACTAACAGTGATGATGTCACCTGTGAGTTCGTTGGAACTAAAAGTGGAATTGAAATGGATTTGGTCCCCGCGGCTGGTCTTAAACTGCACTTGATTACCAAATCACCGCTCCCTAGAAAATTTAGCTTTGCATCGCTTCTCTGGCCCTACAAGTTTCTAATCTCCATAGTCCAAGCACTAGGCATCATTAGAACCGCGGACCTTATTATCGGATTTGGTGGGTATGTAAGCGCTCCTTGTTACATAGCCGCAAAGTTAAAGAGCGTTCCAATAGTCATTCATGAGGCTAATGCGATTCCTGGATGGGCAAATAAGTTGGGCATAACTTTTGCAGAGAAAACTTTTATAGCTTTTTCAAGCACGTCAAAGTTTGGTGGAAAGTGGAGCTCAGCCGAGTGGGCTGGAATGCCAATTCGCGAAGAGATTTTCGCAATTTCAAATTTGAGCAAGTCCGAACGTTCAGCAATTTGGGACGCTACTTATCGCCAGTTAGGACTTGATAGAAGCAATCGCACAATCTTCGTCTTCGGCGGTTCGCTGGGTGCAAAATCGATGAATGCTGCAGTTGCTCTGGCACTTCCTGAACTTTTAAATCGTGGGTTTAATATCATTCATGCAGTTGGGCAAAATAATGAACTACCCAAGGCAGTTTCTGGCTATGCACCCCTTTCTTATATTAAGAATATGGCTGATATGTATATCGCCAGCGATCTAGTTATATCCAGAGGTGGCGCAGTTACTTGCGCAGAGATTGATGCCGCAAATTCCTATGCCTTAATAGTTCCGCTACCAATTGGGAATGGCGAGCAGGTCGCAAATGCTCAAGATCTTGTTGATAAGGGCGCAGGTAAGATCTGCTTAAATTCAGATTTCACCTCAGAGTGGCTACTGTCCAATATTGAAGCACTGGCACTTGCGGCAGATAATTGGAACATCAAGCGGACTCAAAAATCATCACCGCGCGCAGCAGAAGTGATCGGAAAAATTATTCTTAAGAAAGTAGCCGGACTCTAGAAATGAAACTCGCCGAACTAGAAAACAAGCGCATTCATTTCATTGGACTCGGTGGCGCTGGAATGAGCGGAATTGCCAGAATAATGTTGGCCAAAGGCATAAGTGTTTCCGGTTCTGATGCGAAAGATTCTTCTGTTCTATCTGGTTTGAAAACTTTAGGAGCCCAGGTATTCGTTGGGCACGAATCATCCAACTTAGGTGATGCCGAAATTCTGGTTGTTTCAAGTGCGATAGATCCAACAAACCCAGAAGTAATTGCCGCCAAGAGCAGAGGGTTAATTATCTTGACTCGTGCGCAAGCCTTAGCGCTGCTTATGTCTGAATCTAAATCAGTAGCCGTAGCAGGAACTCATGGGAAAACCACAACAACTTCAATGTTGACTGTTGCCTTACAACAAGCCGGCTTAGATCCATCGTTTGCCATCGGAGGAATGATTAATCGTGGTGGAACAAATGCCCACTGGGGTTCTGGCGAAATATTTATCGCTGAAGCCGATGAATCTGATGGTTCGTTTCTGGCCTACAAACCATTTGGCGCAATCATCACAAATATCGAGTTAGATCACGTCGATAATTTTCCAGATATTGAATCTGTAAATAGGATTTTTGTTGATTTCGTTGAATCGATTCAACCCGGAGGTTTTCTAGTAGCGGGGATAGATAGCCCGGGCGTTGCTCATTTACTAACTCAGATTAAAAGAAGTGATATCGAAATCTTCACCTATGGCGAAAGCGCTGACTATTCAATTTCTCACCTCTCGCTGCAGCCGACAGAAAGCCATGCTCGAATAACTAAATTAGGCAAGGTTCTTGGCGAGCTTTCACTCACGATTCCCGGCAGCCATAACATCGAAAATGCGACGGCCGCGCTGGCTACAGGCATCAAACTGGGCGCACCAGTTGCAGACCTATTAAATGGGCTAAATAAATTTAGTGGTGCAAAACGTAGATTTGAAAACCGGGGAGCCGTCGCAGGTGTAACGGTTATTGACGACTACGGACATCATCCAACTGAGGTGCGAGTAACTTTAGAGACGGCAAAGAGGTTTACTGCTCCGGGAAGAGTTATAGCAATTTTTCAACCACATCGATATTCCAGAACGGAAATGTTTGTTAATGAATTTGCCGAAGTCCTACAAATAGCGGATCAGGTTTATTTACTGGAAATATATGCAGCAAGTGAGGCCGCAATCCCTGGCGTTTCGTCAATTCTGATTGCGAATGCGATGCCAGCAGGCAGCGTTGTCTTTGAACCATCCATGATCGATTTAGTTTCCTCCGCGGTAGCTGATGCTAAATCTGGCGATCTCATCATTACCTTAGGGGCAGGGGATGTTAATTTATTAGTCCCACTGATTTTGCAGACCCTAGAGGAAAAAATTGCGAATTAGGTTAAGGCCAGTTGGTAGTTCAATAATTGGGGTAGCAATACTGGCGGGATTCATTTACGTATTAGGTTGGTCTTCGCTTATAACTATCCAAGAGATCGAAATCAAAGGGACAAATCAGAAAGCTTTGATCACAGCCCAACTTGTTGCAGGTGCATCTAAATTGGTTCTAAACGAACCATTGGCAAGAATTAATCCGAAACACGAAGAGAATCTAGTCACTGACTTGCCCTGGATTAAAACCGCAAAGGTATCTAGAAATTGGTGGAACAGGCACGTAACAATTTCCGTGACACCAAGAATTCCAGTAGCCATTTTTTCAATCGTCGGTGCAACCACAACGACCGAACCGCGCTATCTGGCACGTGATGGAAGTGATTTCACTAGCCCACAAAAGTTCACGAACCTCGCCACAATTACTCTGATCGGCAGGGACTCGCAAGCCCGGGTTCAGCGACGAATAGCCGCAACCTTCGTTTCTAACTTGCCACCTGATCTGATTACTGGATTACAGAATCTAGAGATCAATAAAAAAGGCGAAATCATCATGGTGACGGATTTGCGAAAGCCAGCCCTGCGAATCAACTGGGGAAGCGGCAATTCTTCGGAAGAAATTGTTGTAAAAAGCAATGTTTTAAAGGGCTTATTGAACCTGCCTGAAAATAAGAAAATAACCTATGCCGATTTAACTGTTGCAACGGCACCAATTGTTAAATAACTAATTTAAAATTCATAAAACTCATCTATTTAATTACAGTTTTTATTTCGTGTCGGTCGTTGCTTGAAAGTGCCAACACGCATAGTTTTACCACTTAGTGAGCATCACGTAAATCTCAAGTAGAGATTTAGGGTTTAGAAAGAGGCGGATTGTGGCTACACCACAGAATTATTTAGCAGTCATCAAAGTTGTCGGCGTTGGTGGCGGCGGTGTTAATGCAATCAATCGCATGATTGAAGCAGGACTTAAAGGTGTTGAGTTCATTGCAATCAATACTGATTCACAACAATTAATAATGAGCGATGCACATGTGAAATTAGATATCGGTAGAAAATTAACTCGTGGTCTTGGTGCAGGTGCTGCTCCTGAAATTGGAAGACAGGCCGCTCTTGATCACACTGAAGAAATTGAAGAGATGTTACGTGGCGCAGATATGGTTTTCGTAACTGCAGGTGAAGGTGGCGGTACGGGTACTGGTGGCGCACCGATAGTTGCAAAGATTGCAAAAGATTTAGGTGCACTAACAGTTGGTGTTGTAACAAAGCCATTTACTTTCGAAGGTAAACGACGCACTGCACAAGCAGATGAAGGCATTGCATTGTTACGCGAAGAAGTTGATACTTTAATTGTTATTCCAAATGATCGTTTACTTGCAATATCTGATCGTTCAATTAGCCAGCTAGAAGCTTTTCGTAGTGCGGATCAAGTTCTGTTATCTGGCGTTCAAGGTATTACCGATTTAATCACAACCCCTGGTCTTATCAACTTGGACTTCGCGGATGTTAAGAGCGTTATGTCTGGTGCTGGTTCAGCGCTAATGGGTATCGGTTCTGCAAGAGGCGAAGCGCGTGCAACTCGCGCTGCTGAACTTGCAATATCAAGTCCGCTACTTGAGGCTTCAATTGACGGTGCACATGGTGTTCTCTTATCAATCGCCGGTGGTTCAGATATCGGGCTCTTTGAATTAAGCGAAGCAGCGGAATTAGTTGCGCAATCTGCACATCCTGATGCCAACATTATTTTTGGAACTGTTATCGATGATGCCCTAGGTGATGAAGTTCGCGTAACTGTTATCGCTGCTGGGTTTGATGGCGGGCTACCTAAGCGAGTTTCGGTCCCAGTGATTGATGCCGCGTCACTAATGGGTAATGCTGATCCGATTGCGTCAAACGATCCTTTGGCTGTCGCGCTTGATGTCCCAACGGTTTCAATTTCGACTGCTAACAGTCCGCGTAAGCGAATTACTTTCGAAGATTTGGTATCTGAAGACGATATCGATATCCCAGATTTTATGAAGTAATTTCTCAAGTATCGGTAACTGCAACAATGGCGCAAATGTTATTCACTGCGCGCAATGGCGGAACTTCTGCCGGCAAATATAGTTCTCTAAATCTGGGCGATCATGTTGGAGATGCGGCGGAGGATGTCGCCAATAATCGCGAAGTTCTTAGAAACTTACTAAGTCGGGTTGAACCAAGATTCATGAATCAAGTTCACGGCAATAGCGTCGTTGAGGTTGAAGAAGAATCTTTAGCGCCGGTCACGGCCGATGCACTTGTAACTCGTCAGATTGGTTTGCCCTTGGCCGTTCTTAGCGCTGACTGCTTGCCAATTCTCGTAAAGGGCGAAAATATCGTAGGCGCTATTCATGCCGGTCGTAAGGGAATATTGAACGAAATCATTGCTAACACTATTTCAAAGATGCACGCTCTTGGTGGCAAGGATTTAACAGCCACTATTGGGCCAGCAATTTGTGGTGACTGTTATGAAGTTGATCTTCCAATGTATCGGGAGGCAGTTGCAGCCCAACCGGATCTAGCAACCACTTTAGAAACCCATTGTCTTGACCTGAAAAAGGCTGCGGCTGTGCAATTAGAAACGAATGGTGTCTATGTCACGGATCTTGGTATTTGCACAGCTCACGATTCAAATTACTTCTCATATCGAAGAGATGGAATAACAGGCCGGGGCGCTGGAGTAATCGTCTTATGAGCTCACGTAGCGCAGAACTCGCAGCAAATTTAGATTCCGTAAAAAGTCGAATCAACGCTGCTGCCGAGAACTCGGGTAGAGCAGCGGAAGAAATTACCCTAATCGTCGTAACAAAAACTTTCCCGGCCAGCGATGTGAAAATCCTCTATGAATTAGGGGTCCGAGATTTTGGCGAAAATCGTGATCAGGAAGCATCTGTTAAGGCAGCCGAATTGCCAGATGATTCTCGCTGGCATTTTCAGGGACAAATTCAGAGCAACAAATTAAAGTCGATTGTTCGTTGGGCAGATGTAATTCATTCGATTGATGATGTTGCGCATGCATCAAAGCTGAACTCTTTGGTCTCGTCTATGGACGCTTTTATTCAAGTATCACTCGACAATCTGCCCAATCGTGGGGGAGTTCTGCCCGATTTGATCCCAGCATTTCTTGAGGAAGTTTCGGCTTTCTCGAATCTAAATATTCGTGGCCTAATGGCAGTTGCCCCATTGGGAGAAGAGCCAGCGGGAGCATTCCAAAGATTGAAACTGCTCTCGGATCTCGTTGTTAAATCGCACCCAAAATCTTGGGAAATTTCGGCAGGAATGAGCAATGACTTCGAGGCGGCAATTACCCAGGGTGCGACACATATCCGCATTGGTAGCCAAATACTCGGGGTTCGCTAGTCCTTAACTTAGGCTTATCCCATGGCTAATGCATTTAGAAAAGCAGCGAACTTTCTTGGACTAGTTGATGATGAAGAAATTGATCAATCAACTCCGGTAACAACGCAGAATGTGAATCGTTTCAACCGTCCATTACGAACTGCAGCACCGGTAGAAAATGAGAGCCCGTCGTATCTTCGTAGTGCGCCAACTCGTGCTACAGCACCTGTTACACAAAAAGATGTTGTTGTCGATCACATAGTTACTTTGCACCCACGGATGTATAGCGATGTTCGAGGAATCGGCGAGCACTATCGACTTGGTCAACCTGTAATTATGAATCTAAGCGACATGGAAGAATCAGAACGCAAACGTATGATTGATTTTGCTTCAGGTTTAGTCTTTGGTCATTACGGCAAAATTGAAAGAGTTACTTCAAAAGTTTTCCTACTTACACCACAAAATGTAAGAGTCAGTAACGAAGATAAGACTGCAGCCGCACAGGCTAGTTTCTTCAACCAGAGCTGATCACTAAGTGAGTCTGTTATTTGGCTTACTACACACTGCGCTAAATATTTTTATCTTAGCCCTAGTAGGTAGATTGATTCTGGATTATGTTCGAATATTTGCATCATCCTGGCGCCCAAGAGGAATTGTTTTGGCGATTGCAGAATTTATATATGCGATTACCGATCCGGTCGTGAACTTCGTCCGACGTTTTGTGCCACCTCTGCGTTTGGGCCCAGTTGCGCTCGATCTATCGTTCATTGTAATTTTCCTAGGAGCTCAACTTCTCTCGGGATTATTATCAACTGTTGCAGCCAGTCTTTAGTTATTTTTAGATAGCTCCAGCCAAAGTCCCAGTTCATTATCGTCATCACTTTTATCTAAAACATTTTCGAATTTGGTAGTCAGGGTTTCATCGCCAATATCTTTAAGATTTTTTAGAATCGCAGTACTGACTTGGGGATTAGCACCCCATCGCACTGAAATCCGATCACTAATTTCAAAGCCAGATCGTTTACGTTCTTCCTGAATCGCACGAATTACTTCACGAACTATTCCAGCTTCGATTAGCGCCGGCGTAAGAGCTAAATCAAGTGCAACACTCTCACCATTATGGCTGGCAACTGACCAACCAGCTTTTGGAGTTTCAGTAATTACTAAATCTTCTAAATCGATGCGAGCATCTTCGCTACCACCAAAATCAATATCGAAGCTTCCAGAAGCTCGGATTTTCGAAACTAATAAACCGTGATCCAAGGCGGCAATTGCTTTGGCAATAGCTTGGACATCGCCACCAAACTTTGCACCGATTGTTCGGAAGTTAGCCTTCACTGAAATGCTTACTAAATCAGCGCCAGCCGAAGCAATCTCGTCCAGGCTTTGAACATTAAGTTCATCAGAGATATGCGCGCGAATTTCCTGGTCCATTTCATCCCAGCCATTCGCAGCAACGAGTGCCCGCGCAAGTGGTTGACGAATTTTAACTTTAGATTCGGCGCGAGCAGCCCGGCCAAGTTCGACAAGTCTGCGAGATAAGCGGACCGACTTCGAGAGTTTCTCATCGATCTTTGAAGGATCACTTATTGGAAAATTAGCTAAGTGAACGGACTCGGACTCGTTAGGTTCTAAATTACGAATCATCTCTTGCCAGACGTGTTCTGTAATAAATGGAACCATCGGTGCCATAAGTTTCGTTAGCTCTTTCAGACAGTGGTAAAGCGTATTTAGCGCAGCACTTTCGCCATCCCAAAATTTACGGCGCGATCTACGGACATACCAGTTGGAGAGATCATCGATGAACTGTCCGATGGCGCTTCCTGCTGTTTGAGAATCATAATTTTCGTAGGCGTCATCAACTTTTGCAATCAAGTTGTTTAACTCAGAAAGAATCCATCGATCCATAGTTGAGGAATTTTCCGGAATTCCAGTCAATTTAAAGTCTGAGGCTTTGGCATATAACGTGAAGAAAGAAACGGTATTCCAATAAGTTAATAGCGTTTTACGGACAACATCTGAAATTGCATCATGACCCACTCGACGTGAACTCCAAGGAGAACCGGCTGCGAGCATGTACCAACGAACCGCATCTGCTCCATGCTGGTCCATCAGTGGGATTGGCTCAAGAACATTGCCTAGATGCTTACTCATTTTGCGGCCATCTTTATCCAAGATATGACCAAGACATAAAACTGTTTCGTATGAACTCTTATCGAATACTAAAGTGCCAATTGTCATTAAGGTATAAAACCAGCCTCTGGTTTGGTCAATAGCTTCGCAGATGAAATCAGCTGGGTAAGAAGCTTCAAACTTCTCGACTGAACCTTCTTTGTGAGGGTAACCCCACTGCGCAAATGGCATAGCTCCGGAATCAAACCAGCAATCAATAACTTCAGGTGTGCGAACCATCTTTAATTCGCACTCTGAACAATTGAAAGAAATGTCATCAACAAATGGGCGATGCGGGTCAGATTTTGAAAGATCTGTTCCTGACAATTTTCCTAGCTCTGCGAGTGATCCAATACAGATTTCATGCTTGTTTTCACAGCGCCAAATTGGAAGCGGAGTGCCCCAGTATCGATTTCTAGATATTGCCCAGTCAATATTGTTATTCAACCAATCACCGTAGCGACCAGTTTTGATTGTTTCGGGATGCCAATCGGTATTGGCATTTTCGCGAAGCAGTGCATCCTTGATTTCAGTCGTTCGGATATACCAAGATGGTTGCGCGTAATACATCAGGGCGGTGTGGCAGCGCCAGCAATGTGGATACGAATGTTCGTATTGCTGTTGCTTGAAGAGGAGACCCTTAGATTTAAGCTCTTTTATCAGTGACTTATCGGCATCTTTAAAAAATACACCACCAACTATTTGTAATTCAGGTAAGAAATGACCATCCGCAGAAATTGGATTTATTACTGGTAGCCCATATTTTCTACAGACTGCAAAGTCCTCGGCGCCGAAGGCGGGGGATTGGTGAACCAGACCAGTTCCATCTTCAACGGTTACATAGTCAGCTAGAACAATGTAATGGGCATCGGTAATTTCAACGAGATCTAACGGTGGCGCGTATTTTGTATGCTCAAGTTCGGCGCCAGAAAACGTAGCTATAACTTTGCGTTCTTCACCAAGGATTCCTGCCAGATTACTTGCAACTACTAACCTCTCAATTTTCTCATCATTGGTAATTTCAACTACTTGATATTCAATCTTGGGATTAACGGCAACCGCAGTATTTGAAACTAAAGTCCAGGGGGTTGTGGTCCAAACTAGAAGGCTAGCTTTCAATTCAGCTAATTTGCCCGAAGTAGCAGGGAAGCGAACATAAACCGATTGATCCTTAATAGTTTCATAGCCTTGAGAAAGTTCGTGATCCGAAAGTCCAGTTCCGCAACGAGGGCAATATGGTGCAACTCGATAATCCTGAACGAGTAAGCCCTTCTTCCAGATTTGCTGTAGCGACCACCAAACGCTCTCTACATATTCACTCGACATCGTCCAATACGCTTCATCAAAATCTACCCAGAAGCCCATGCGACGGGTCATGGAAGTAAATTCACCAACATGTTCTTGAACCGAAATTCGACATTGTTCATTAAATTTTGCGATGCCATATTTTTCAATGTCACCTTTGCCGGTAAAGCCAAGTTGCTTTTCAACCGCAATTTCAACCGGTAAACCATGACAATCCCATCCAGCCTTGCGGATTACTTGATTGCCTTTCATTGTTTGGTAGCGCGGGAATAAATCCTTAAAAACACGGGCTTCGATGTGATGTGTTCCTGGTTTGCCATTCGCGGTAGGTGGGCCTTCGTAAAAAGTCCAGTTAGGTTGGCCATCGCGCGCGCTAATTGTTTTCTTGAAAATTTCTTGAGTTTCCCAGAATGAGAGGATCTGGTGTTCAACTGCAGGCAGATCAATCTGCGGTGCGAGTGATTTAATCGTTGACATTTAAGGTAACGCCTCTCAAATTAATTCCAGCAAACGCGTGTTTGCTAGTTAACTTGGAGGGACGGTGAGAAATCCACCGCGGTACCACCCGCCTTGTGCGAAAAATTCGCACCACTTTTTGCAAAGCGTCTCAGTGCTAGTTCTACCCCGAATATTCCAACATCTATATTCAGCTCTTCTGGCAGGCTCCGAGGTGATGGCCTCATCTACGCCTTGTTCTGAGTCGAGGGGAATTCTAGCGCGGCGAAGTTGGTGTTTCCGCACCTAAGGTTCTAATCTGTCCGCCTTGCGTGTCAAAGCCTCGCAAATCAATAGATTTTCAACAGACTGGTGGATCGGTGCCAAAGAAAATAGTAGGCAAAAAAGTAGTAAGCAAAGCGGCTAGCAAGACAGTTAAGAAAGCCCCCGCTAAAAAGGTAGTTAAGAAGGTTGTTAAAAAAGCACCGGCTAAAAAAGTTGCTGCCAAGAAAGCCCCCGCTAAAAAGGCTGCCCCAGCAAAACGTTCGCCAAATATTGTTAAGCCTTCCTTGGCTAAAAGTGCGAAGAAGGTTGTCGGTAAACCTTTCCCAGCTAAGTTGCAGAGCACGACAAAAGGTAATTCCACGACCATCACTGTTACACCTAATGAAGTTGCAGTTGCCGAGGTATTGGTTGAAGAACGTCGCCTAACAATGCTTCCACCGCCCCGTCCAAATAAGGCAATCAAAAAGGGAACCGGCTTGAAGCCAATTAAGGGCGCACCAGCTCCTCTTATTATTTCTGATGGCATTGAAAATTGGACCGCCACCGAACTAAAGGGAATGCGCAGCGAACTTTCAAAGGAATTAATTCGACTCCGCGAAGAACTAGCTGAGGTTGAAAGTGGCATGGAAGATTTAATTAATGCCGAAGGTATGGGCGCAGGAGACGATCAAGCCGATGCTGGAACAAAAACTTTTGAACGTGAACATGAGATGTCTCTTGTTTATAACGCACGTGACATGGTTATTCAAACCGAACGTGCACTAGAACGAATTGATAATAAAACTTATGGTCGTTGCGAAGAGTGTGAGAATTCAATCGGCAAAGCTCGGCTCCAAGTTTTCCCACGCGCCACACTTTGTATGTCATGTAAGCAAAAAGAGGAACGACGCTGAATGTAGTTGTTAGACGAAAGTTGGCAGTGACGGCTTTCTTGGTATTTCTTGCAGATTACTTGACCAAATATGCAGCAGTTAAATATTTAATCGAAGGACCTATTTATATCTTTGGTGATGTTTTTAAACTTCAATTACTCTTCAATACCGGAGCAGCATTTAGTCTTGCCACAAGTGCGACGATATTTCTATCAGTATTTTCAATGTCGACCGCTGCCGGAATATTTTATTTTGCCTCGCGCATTGATTCAAATAAGTGGGGTCTTGCACTCGGTCTAGTGCTTGGTGGAATCTTTGGTAATTTATCTGATCGAATTTTTCGTGAACCTGGCGGATTACAAGGCCCAGTTGTTGATTGGATATCCGTCCTGTCTTGGCCGACATTCAATATTGCTGATAGCGCAGTTGTAGTAGGAGTTCTGACAATCGTCTGGCTTATCTGGAGCAAAACCCCATCAAGATCGGTTTCAAAATGAGTCAGAGTAAAGATTCGCGCGAAGTTAGGTTTGTTTCTATTCCAGAAGGGTTACATCAGGAACGGGTAGATGCTGCACTTTCTAGACTTCTTGGCCTCTCAAGATCAACAATTGTTACCTTGATAGAGAATGATGAAGTTACTCGAAAAGGTAAGGCGCTTACAAAATCTGACCGAGTAAACACTGATGATTATTTAGAAATAACGATGCCTGCAATTTTGGGGGACCCACAGCTAACTGCTACTCCAATTGAAAACTTCAAAGTCGTCTACGACGATTCCGATGTAATCGTTATCGATAAGCCAGCTGGAGTTGCAGCTCATCCAAGTCCGGGATGGCGCGGGGCAACAGTTATTGGCGGCGTTGTTGCGGCGGGATACCAAGTCTCTACGAGCGGTGCTGCCGAGCGACAAGGTGTAGTTCACCGTCTAGATGTGGGAACCACAGGTTTAATGGTGATTGCTAAGAATGAGAATTCATATAGCAATTTGAAACAGCAATTTAGAGATCGCACCGTCACAAAGGTTTATCACGCACTTGTTCAAGGACATATGGATCCTACGGAGGGAACGATTGATGCTCCTATCGATCGCCATCCACGTGAAGATTATCGATTTGCCGTTGTTGCAGATGGAAAACCAAGCATTACGCATTACAAAGCGCTTGAATTTTTCCCAGCAGTATCGCTATTGGAAATCGAATTAGAAACTGGTCGCACTCATCAAATTCGCGTTCACTTTTCTGCGCTTCGTCATCCATTAGTTGGGGATATGACTTACGGAGCCGACCACACAATCGCCGAGCGATTAGAAATTGTTCGCCCCTGGTTGCATGCCCGGGAATTGAAATTCATTCACCCTTCCTCGGGTTCGGAGATTGCATTCTTCTCCGAGTATCCGCAAGACCTGACACGCTGCCTAGAAATATTGGCCAAGGGCCAACTCCCTGAAGCTCAGTAGTAATCTCACCTAAATGTCCGCAGATCCAGGATTCGTCCACCTACATGTTCATACCGAGTACTCGATGCTCGATGGTGCGGCGCGGGTTGAAGAATTAGTTAAAGAAGTTGCAATTCAGGGCATGCCTGCAATTGCAATTACTGATCATGGAAATGTTTTCGGTGCATACGAATTCAATAAAAAAGCAATTGCAGCGGGCGTAAAACCTATTATCGGAATTGAAGCGTATGTTGCTCCAGAATCGAGATTTGAAAAGAAGCGCGTTAAGTGGGCCGATGGTGGCGAAGATGATGTTTCTGGTGGCGGCGCATACACCCACATGACTATGTTGGCCGAAAATAATGTTGGTCTTTCAAATCTATTTAAACTCTCTTCACTTGCTTCACTCGAAGGTTATTACTACAAGCCACGAATGGATCGCGACCTACTTTCTAAATATGCGACCGGAATTATTGCAACAACTGGATGTCCAGGTGGCGAGATTCAAACCAGATTGCGTATGGGTGCATACAAAGAAGCAATAAAAGCGGCAAGTGACTTCCGGGATATTTTCGGCGCAGAGAATTTCTTTTTAGAAGTTATGGATCATGGAATTGATATTGAAACTAGAGTGAAGGCTGATTTGTTGAAGCTTGGCAAGGAGCTTGGACTGCCGTTACTGGCAACGAATGACTTGCACTA
>Ga0114975_10001973_pt1 | contig 14218 bp, 10 predicted proteins | sample S_130626_EF_Meta_FD_87031 | JGI IMG/M metagenome (GOLD analysis project Ga0114975, IMG submission 87031) | Freshwater microbial communities from Lake Simoncouche, Canada to study carbon cycling - S_130626_EF_MetaG | ecosystem: Environmental > Aquatic > Freshwater > Lake | place: Lake...
CCTCAGCACCTTGAATCGTACCGAATGAAAAAACTAGGGATTTATCTAGCGCTTTTTTTAGGGCTTTTGCTAGTCTCTTCCCCTTTCCTATTAATTTATTGGGGTAGAGGAATGTTGCATGATTCGGATGTTCCACAACGGGAGAAATTAATCCCTTCCGTACCCAAACAGAAAATTTTGGCCATTTTTCCACATCCTGACGATGAGGTAACTGTGGCAGGAACAGTGATGGGACTCAAGGCAGCAGGCCACGAAGTGACCTTGGTTTGCTTGACACGAGGGGAGAAGGGCAATGCTGCCCAAATTCCCACCGAGGAGGAGTTGGCACGACTGCGTACGGCAGAGATGCAATTAAGTGCACAAACCTTGGGCGTAGATGAATTGATCCAGCTAGATTATGCCGATGGAGGTATCGAAGCCCTAGGAATGGATAGCTTGAAGGCGGTGGTCTATGCCTTGATTCAGACCCAGAAGCCTGATATCCTACTTTCCTATGATTCCAAGGTGGGACTTTATGGACATTCGGATCACATGCTAACAGGTAAAGCAGTGGAGGAGGTATTCCTTGGCTACCGCGGCTCAACCGATTTTGCACCCAAGCAGTTGTTTCAGGTAACCTTGAGTAAAAAACAGATTGAAGTAGCGCTAAAGCTATCGGCCGGTTTTCAGAAAAATTACCCAAAGAAACCTGAAAAAGGACTTCCTGCGCCGGATTTTTCAATTGGCACGCAAACCTATTTCCCCAGAACCTTACAAGTGAAGCAGGCCCACCAAACTCAGAAAAAAGTACTTCAGGATCTGATGCCCTACCACGATCGGGTGCCTCAATGGATTTACTCTCGAATTTTTGACCGAGAGTATTTTAGAGAGGTACGTTGAAAAGCCTTACTTAAAGAAACCCTAATTTTTCTCGGACACGATTTAGTAGGGGAAGGGCCACTAACCGAGCTTTCTCCTCGCCTGCGATCAATCGTTTTTCGATTTCCTCAGGATGGTTCATAAAGAAATCAAACAACTCTCTCTCCTTGGCATAGCGAGTAATAAGCAAGTCTAGCAGTTCTTTTTTGGCATGCCCATAGCCAAAGTTGCCCCCGAGGTACTGTTCTCTTAAGGAATGGGTTTGGGTTGGAGTAGCCATCAAACTATACAATTTGAAAACGGTACAAGTATCTGGGTCTTTGGGTTCTTCCAAAGGAGTGCTGTCGGTAATGATGGCATTTACATTTTTTTTCAGCTCCTTTTCGGATAAAAAAATATCCAAGATGTTTTGGTAAGACTTGCTCATTTTCTGGCCATCCGTACCTGGAATAGTCATCACATCTTCAGCAATTCGTGCTTCAGGAAGGGTCAGGATGTCTTCTTCTAGTGTATGATTGAAGGTACTCGCTAAGTCTCGGGCCATTTCTAGGTGCTGTATTTGGTCCTTTCCAACGGGTACTAGGTTTGCGGAATACAATAAAATATCCGCGGCCATGAGTACTGGGTAGGTAAATAAGCCTGCATTCACATCTGCAAGGCGAGATGCTTTGTCTTTGAAGCTATGCGCATTGGCAAGCATCGGGAAGGGTGCAAAGCAGTTGAGGTACCAGCTAAGTTCAGCTACCTCTGGGATTCTGGATTGACGGTAAAAAACTGTCTTTTCAATATCTAAACCAAAGGCCAACCAGGCAGCAGCCACTGCCAGCGTATTTTGCTTGCGTATGGCTCCATCCTTTTGGCTGGTAAGCGAATGAAAATCCGCAATAAAGATGAAAGATTCCTCTTTACTATTCTGTTCAATCAATTGAATAGCAGGAACTATTGCTCCTAAAATATTTCCTAAGTGGGGTCTTCCTGAGCTCTGAATCCCTGTTAATACTATTGCCATTGGGTCAATTTTGATGCAAATTAACTAAATCAGGCTACATAACTGCCATATTTTTTTGTTACTTGCAGGCATGATTCGGCTGTTTTTAGTACTTTTTTCCGTGGGTTTTTTAGGTTTCCATAGCTATGGGCAGCAGCAAGGCCTATCCAAGTTGGTATGGAAAGTTAACCGCATTGATTTGGGAACAATTTTACAGGAGCAGGGGCTTCAATCCGTCACATTTGACTATACGCTAAGCCAAGGAGGGCCCTTTGCTATTCAAGAAATTTTGACTGATTGTGGCTGTACCACGACTAAATTTTCCAAGGATTCTATTGCTGTGGGTCAATCTGGAAAAGTTTTAATTGATTTTGATCCTAGTTCATCCTTTGGTTTTTTCTCCAAGTTAGTGCTTGTAAAGGGGAATAAAGGGCAGGTGCAGGACTCCCTTTATGTTGAAGGAATTGCAGTTCCCTATCCTTCTAACCTAGAGCGTAACTATCCTGTAATGTTGGGTTCCCTAGGTTTTCGGATGAAAAAAGTAAACATGGGTGATGTATTTGATAATGAACCCAAAGAGAAGTTTTTGGAGTTTTTTAATTACGGATCACAGCCTTTGGAAAAGAAGAATTTACAGGTGAAATCACCAGATTTTATCAAGGTAGAACAGGTACAAGAATTGGTGAGGCCAAAGGAAAGAGGCTTGTTGAAGATTGCCTATTCTGCTAATCAACGGCCTGAGCTTGGAGCTGTAGCTGATCAAATTCAGATTAATTGGGCAAACTCAGAGGCCATTGAGTTGACTATTCTTGCAGATCTGTTTGACTATTTTGCACCGATCTCAAAAAGTGATTTGGAGATCGTTCCGCAGCTATTCCTCGCTCAGAAGGTGATTGATTTAGGAGGGATTTCCTCCAATACCGTAAGTCGACAAACTGTCGTACTCACCAATTTGGGGAAACAGGATTTGGAAATCAGAGAAATTCAAGAGAACTGTTCTTGTCTGGTTCTTGAGTATTCAAAAAAGGTGCTTTTGCCCGGAGAAAAAATGGACTTGAACTTGGTTTTCGATCCCATTGGAAGGAAGGGGATTGATCAGCGAAATATTTACATTTTCACAAATGACCCAGTGAACCCAGTGCAGTTGCTCGTTTTGAAAAGTCGAATTGACTAATTGATCGTTGGGATTTTAACGATTCATTTAGGTTAATAAATACTTCAATAAAATAAATTTAAACTATTGATTTACAATATAATAATATGGTAATTTTTACTTCTAAGTTGTCTAGAATTTTGCTTGTTACAGGCTTGTTTTTCATTCTTATTTCCGGTTTTTCCTCAAGCACTTTGGCACAGGATATTCACTATACGGGGGAGCGGATTGTGATAGTTGCAGATGGAAATGAACATGGCAAGGGGGATTGGGCAGCGACGCCATTGACCTTGGCTGTGCTCGCAGCAAAGGAAATCCAAGATCAGGTGATGGTCTATGCCTTCAGCAGCCATACCTGGGGTTCCAACAAAGCCCATTCAGGTGCAGACGCTCAGATGCGTGAAAGTGCTTTTTTGGGTGCCAAGCAGTTTGGATTCAAAAAAACCAAGTTTATCGAAGCGGTCAATGCACCAAACTATGCAATCATCGAAATTACCTCTCAAATCAATAAAAGTTCATCGAAAAACCCTTTGGTAATTCTTGCTGCAGGTCCAATGGATATTATCGGCACAGCTTTAGGCGAGGCAGATTCTACCAAACTCAAGCATGTTCGCATCATTTCTCATTCGATCTGGGACCAACAGCATGCGGATAGCCCTGAAGAAGGGGAAACGCACAAAGGTTGGACCTGGGAGAAGCTTAGAGATAGTTATGCCGGAAAAGGATTGAACTTGATCACTTTACCTGAATTAGGGGAAGGGAATTTCAAGGCGCCATTAAGTGCCTATTCTTGGTTAACAAATTCTCTGGAAAAGGAGCCGAAACCTTTTGAAAAAGGATCTTGGCAATGGCTTTACAGTCGTATGGAAGCTTCCAAAAGTGGAGATGAAGTCAATCCCTCGGATGTACGATTGCTGTTGTATTTGCTCACAGGCAAGTCGAATACAGGAATACCAGACTTACGCGAGATGCTAGAGAATCCGATCAAGTGGGATTAAAAAATAAGAGCTCCGAATAAATTCGGAGCTCTTATTTTTTAGTAGTTACTGACAGGCGGTTTCCTTATTTGAATGCTGGAATTCCAGTAATGTCATTCCCTAATATAAGCAGGTGAATGTCATGGGTACCCTCGTAGGTAAGCACGGACTCCAGATTCATCATGTGACGCATGATGGGATATTCTCCAGTGATGCCCATACCACCATGTATTTGACGCGCCTCCCGGGCGATGTTAATTGCCATTTCCACATTATTTCTTTTGGCCATCGAGATGTGAACGGTTTTGGCAGTGCCTTCATTCATCATCTTGCCAACTTTCCATGCCAAAAGCTGTGCCTTGGTGATTTCAGTCAGCATTTCAGCTAGCTTCTTCTGGGTCAATTGAAATCCAGCAATGGGCTTTCCGAATTGGATTCGCTCGGCAGCATACTTCCGTGCAGATTCGTAGCAATCCATGGCAGCACCGATAGCGCCCCAGGCAATGCCAAAACGTGCGGAATCCAAGCACATCATGGGAGCACCCAATCCGGATTTATTAGGCAGGAGGTTTTCTTTGGGAACCTTTACGTTGTCAAATACCAATTCACCGGTACAGGAGGCGCGAAGTGACCATTTGTTGTGTGTTTCAGGAGTAGTAAATCCTTCCATTCCACGCTCCACGATCAGGCCATGAATTCTTCCCTCTTCGTTTTTGGCCCACACCACAGCAATATCTGCTTTGGGAGAGTTGGAGATCCACATTTTAGCTCCATTGAGCAGGTAGTGGTCGCCCATATCTTTGAAATTGGTCACCATCCCGCTTGGATTGGAACCATGGTCTGGCTCGGTGAGTCCGAAGCAACCCAATAGTTCCCCAGAAGCGAGTCTTGGCAAGTATTTTTTTCGCTGCTCCTCGGAGCCAAACTTGTAGATCGGGTACATCACCAAGGATCCTTGCACGGAGGCGGTGGAACGCATGCCTGAATCGCCACGCTCAATTTCTTGCATGATCAGGCCGTAGGAAATGTAGTCCAAACCACCGCAACCGTATTCGACCGGGAGCTGGGGACCGAAGGCACCTACTTCACCAAATTTTTTAACGATTTCATACGGAAAATGAGCCTTTTGAGACCAATCTTCGATGTATGGAGATATTTCTTTTTTGACAAAATCACGAATGGATGAGCGGATCAACTTTTGTTCTTCGGTCAACAAGTCGTCCAGATCTAGAAAATCTACTCCTTCAAAAAGGTCTTGTTTTAATGATTTTTGGATTGCCGTGGCCTCCATGGTTTATTTGGTTTATATCGAGGAATACTTCAATTTTGTTCGTACTGCACTTCCTTAATTTGTTGTGAAATTAAACAGAAGGAGCTAAAAAAACCACCTTTTTTAAAATAATCCGATGCCTGATTCCCAAATAGACCCAAAGATTTTAGCCAAGATTGACCTTCTTCAAGAAAAATTCAAAGCTTCCGGACAAGACATGCTTTCCTACTTGGAAGGCCTGCTGTATGCAGATTACCTTACCTATTGGGAGTACATCAATTTGGATACCTTACTGTCTCTGCAGCAACCCAAAACAAGCTTTAAGGATGAGAAAATTTTCATCATTTACCATCAGATTACAGAGCTTTATTTTAAACTTATTGTTTCAGAATTGGAACAAATTGCAGACGAGAAACCCCTTTCCGAAGAATTTTTTAAAGCCAGACTGGAGCGGGTGCTGATGTATTTTGATCACCTGATCAGTTCCTTCGCCATGATGTGGAAGGGGATGGAGAAAGACCAATTTTTAAAGTTTCGAATGTCTCTTTTGCCTTCCTCAGGATTTCAAAGCGCCCAGTTTCGAGAGATCGAATTGATGGCTACGGATGCTTGGAATCTGGTGACAGTAGCCAAGAGGGGCTTTTTTGGACCTTCTTCTACGGCTACCGACCTCTTTGAAAACTTGTATTGGCAGCAAGGCGCCATCGAATTGGCTACCGGTCAAAAAACCTTGACGCTCAAGAGTTTTGAAGCTAAATACGGCAAGCATTTGGTGGAGTTGATTCAAGGATACAGTGAAAAAAATATCTGGAGAAAATATTTGGAACAGGGGGATCCGTCTGCGGAACTCAAAGAATTGATGCGTCAATTTGATTTGAAAGCCAATGTTTTTTGGCCATTGGCCCATTACAAGTCTGCCGTTCGGTACCTGCAGCGTGACCCGGTAGATATTGCTGCTACAGGGGGCACCAACTGGCAGAAGTACTTGCCTCCGCGCTTTCAGAAAGTGATCTTTTTCCCAGACCTCTGGACCAAAGAAGAGCAAGAAGAATGGGGCAAGGGTTGGGTCGTGAAGGAGATTTTTGGAGAAGAGATTCAAAAAGGGTGAAGATTTAAGATAATAAATTCTTAATAGTCTAATCCGAACCTTATTGCCTTGTTTTCTTAGCTTTAACACAGTTAACAAAACAAGTAATGAAGAATCCTCGACTCCTTGTACTAGGCCTTCTATTTTTGACCCAAGTGACTATAAGTCTGGGTCAAAATGAGAAGCTTAACCGAATGGCCTTCGGTTCCTGCAATCGCCAAGATGCTCCGCAACCCCTTTGGAAGCCAATATTGACAGATAGTCCTGATCTTTGGATTTGGATGGGAGATAACATCTATGGGGATTCCCCTGTAATGGACACCCTCCGTGCCAAGTATGCAAGGCAGAATGCCAATCCAGATTACCAGCGTTTAAAAGCAAGTACCCCAATCATTGGCGTTTGGGATGACCACGATTATGGGATCAACGATGGAGATAAGCGCTTCGCACAAAAAAAAGAATCCCGTGATCTGATGTTTGATTTTTTGACTGTCCCTGCTGATGCACCCGAACGGAAGCGGGAGGGTGGATACTCTGCGCATACCTATGGGACTGGGGACCAACAGGTGAAGGTAATCCTGCTCGATGGTCGCTACTTCAGAGACACACTAAGCCGCGTAGATCGGCAGTACCAAGTTAATCTTACCGGTCATATGTTGGGCGATGCACAATGGAAATGGCTAGAGGAAGAACTAAATTCAAGTACGGCGCGGGTCAATTTTATTGTGTCTGGAGTTCAATTCCTCCCTACGGAGCATGTCTATGAAAAATGGGCAAATTTTCCGAAGGAAAGAGAAAAATTACTGGACCTAATTGCCCGATCTGGAGCGCAAACTCCAGTTTTGATGAGTGGGGACCGACACATTTCGGAGATCATGAAGTTGGTAGATTCACGATTTCCAAAAGGTCTTTACGAAGTCACTGCTAGTGGCCTGACCCATACTTGGTCTGGGATAGCAGAAGAGAAGAATAGCTTACGTGTAAGTGAATTGGTTGCAAAGCTCAACTATGGCTTGGCAAGTTTTGATTGGGCCAAGGATGAACTCCTTATTGAAATCAAAGGCGAAAATGGAAGCGTCTATGCCAAGCAAATGATTCAATTATCTAAAAACAAGTAATTATCTAGCTCATGTTTAAAAGAAGAGATTTTATTAAAAGCTTAGGCTTAACCACAGCTGCTTACTTTACACTAGGTAAAGATGCATTAGGAGAAGTTCAAAAAAACCAAGGAGCAGCCAGCTTTCCTGGATTTTATCCAATACGCATCCGCGGAAAAGTTTTTTCTGTGGGGAAAGGCATTTCTGGTGTGGTGGTGTCTGATGGTCGAGTAGTGGTAAAAACCAATGGGAGTGGTGAATACGAACTAATTTCAGGTTCAGACCGTGAATTTGTTTTTGTTTCCCAACCCTCAGGCTTTGAAATAAAAAAATTACCAAATGGTTCCTCCTCGATTTTCAAACAAATCGAAAAAACAGGAAAGGACCTTTCGTTGAATTTTGAGTTGGTACGAGCCGGATCATCGGATGAAAACCACCATTTTTTGCTTTTATCGGATACTCAAATTCAAAATGAGTATGAGGCCAATGAATTATTGACTGTGGCTGTTCCTGATGTTGTTGAAACCATTAAATCATTGAATGATCCCAATGCCTTTGGAATTGGCTGTGGGGATTTGGTTTTTGATAAACTGGAGCTTTTTAAGGAGTACAACCAATCCATTCAAGCGTATAACCTTCCATTTTTTCAGGTTATAGGCAATCATGACATGGATTTTGGTGTACGGTCGGATGCTTGGACTGGAACTACCTTCAAAGGACATTTTGGTCCAACCTATTATTCTTGGAATAGGGGAGAAATCCACTATGTGGTGTTGGATGATGTTTTTTATCTTGGTGCAGGAACTAAATACATCGGGCATTTGCCTGAGGAGCAATTGGCTTGGTTGGAGCAGGACCTTTCTTTTGTGGAAAAGGGTCGGACGGTGGTCATTTCTCTCCACATCCCAACTTACACTGGCGCAGTAACTCGCTATCCCAAAAATGATACGCTTGGAGGAACTGTCAGCAATAGAGAACATTTGTATCGAATGTTGGAAGGATATCAGGCACATATTCTTTCGGGTCACACCCATTTTAATGACAACATGATCCAAGGCAATATTTACGAACACTGCCATGGAACAGTTTGCGGGGCCTGGTGGTCTGGTCCAATTTGCCACGATGGTACACCTTCTGGTTATGCAGTCTATGAGGCTGCTGGTTCTGAACTTCGTTGGAAATACAAGGGAACAGGCATGGACATCACCGAGCAATTCCGTGTTTACCCTAAAGGATATCAAACCGATTTCCCGGATCACTTCTCTTTGAACTGCTGGAATTATGATCCTAAATGGGAAATCTCCTGGTATGAAAATGGAATTAAGGTGGGAACACCTAAAAAAATAGTAGCGGTAGACCCTTGGAGCGTCGAATTGCATACGGGACCTACGCTTCCCAAAAGAAGAACGTGGGTTGAGCCCCAATTGACCGATCACCTATTTTTCTTTCAGCCAAACTCCACCGAAAATCTAGTGGTTGAGGTGAAAGACCGATTTGGAAATAAGTATACGAAGAGAGTGTAAGTTCTCTTTGTATCTTTTTTTACCAAGCAATTCCGTAGTCATCGCCATAGTTACTTGCGCCGCCCCAGAAGCTTCCATGCTTCCAGTCTATCCAAATGGCAGTGAGAGGCCCTGAGGTTTTGTTCCAAAATTCCATGCTGTATCCTTTTTTCAGCAAGTCTCTGCGTATCCATTCGGGGGTATCCTCTCGAAGTGTGATGGCTCCTGGACGGACCTCATGATCTCCAAAGCTACTTTGCATCTGGTAAGAATTGAAGTTGGGCGCTTCTACCGCTTCTTGTACGTTCATGTCAAACTCAACCATGTTGAGAAAGAATTGAAGCAAGTTTTGGTCTTGGGAATCTCCGCCCTGTACGGCAAAGGCGAGGTAAGGCTTGCCCTCTTTCAAGGCCATGCTTGGCGTCAAGGTCACCCGTGGTCTTTTTCCAGGCTCGGGTAAGTTGTAAGGATTGAGGGTTTCGTCCAGCACAAAGCTCTGCATCCGCTGGGATAGGCCAACGCCTGTATTTCCTGCAATTACGGCTGGGATCCATCCTCCCGAAGGTGTAACCGAAACTACCCAACCTTCTGCATCAGCGGTCTCCACCGAGGTCGTGCCTCGCTGAAAGTTTTCGATGTAGCTTTCTGTAACTTCAGCGGGGGTCAAGGAAGCTATAGCCTCTGATTTTTTAGTAAGTAGATTCAGATAGGGATTGCTTCCTCCTTGAAATGGATAAGGGTCACCTGCTCCAATTGTAGGGTTGTTGACTGAACCGATCAACTTGGCTCTTTCTTTGGCATATTCCTTCGATAGCAGGCCTTTCATCGGCGATTTGACAAATGCTGGATCCCCATAGTAGAAGTCTCGATCGGCAAAGGCAAGACTCATGGCCTGGTACACCGTATGAATGTAAGGGGTGGAATTGTAGCCCATTGACTTGAGGTCAAAATTTTCCAAGATGTTGAGCGACTGGAGTAGGGCAGGACCTTGGGTCCATTCCTGCATCTTGTACACATCAATGCCACGGTAGTTGACTTGTAAGGGTTCTTCGATTTTCACCTTCCAGTTGGCTAGATCCGCCTCTGTAAATAAACCACCTTGCTCCCGTGTGCCGCGTACGATTTCTTTGGCGATATCACCTTTGTAAAAGCGATCATAGGCCGCATAGATGGCTTCTTTTCTAGATTTTTTAGCTTTCAATGCAGCACGTTCGGCTTCTACAAGTTTGAGTAGCATTTGGTACAGATCCTGCTGAACGAAGATTTCCCCTGCCTCTGGAGCTTCTCTTTTCTCACCTAGGTGTGGGAGGAATACTTTCTTGGAATAGGGCCATTCCTTGATTCTGGACTTGTTGTTTTCGATGGCATTGGCAGTTTGTGCTTCGATGGGATAGCCCAAGGCTAGGTCCATGGCGGGCTGAAGTACTTGCTCTAGGCTAAGCGTTCCAAACTCGGCAAGCATGGTCATGATTCCCCCTGGAGTACCTGGGGTAGTGGCGGCAAGAGGACCAAATTGAGGTGGGTAATCCATGCCTTGACCCTTGTAAAAATCTACTGTTGCTCCAGTTGGGGCGACACCCATGGCATTGATGGCGATTACTTTCTTGGTGTTTGGATTGTAGATCAAGGCCTGCGTTTCTCCTCCCCAGGAAAGCACATCCCACATGGTGGATGTGGCGGCAATCATGGCACAGGCAGCATCTACGGCATTTCCACCTTTTTGGAAGGTCATGGCGCCTGCTGTCGCGGCAAGTGGCTTGCCAGTGATGGCTACCCATTTTTTGCCGTGAAGGATTGGGCGGTTATTCGGTGTGGTGCCAGCTCCTAAACCAGGTAGTCCTTGGGAGGATGCTGATACTGACCATAAGAAACAAAAGAAGAGAGCCAATTTTTTCATATTCGAAAAGAAAGATGAGTGTGGATTGAATTCCAAAAGGCTGAGAAATGCACTGTCCGAAGCCTCGCAGTTCTTGCCTCAAGAAATTACCTTAAGCATTGAATATACTTGGAATTTAGGCAGCTATACAAACTTCTTTGCACCAATGGTATTTTTTTGATGTAGGTTTCTTTTTGTATCGCTTCTTTCCAATGGGCTACAGCTGCTGTGAGGATTTTGGGTGACAAACTCCTTTTTGTAGATCAACCAAGTTTTGAACTTACCTACACCATTCCAGGTTATTAGGTGGGCATTTGTCCCAAATTCCCGTATATTTGACTATTCGGACTCTTTTCCGATGGCTTTTCTTCTCAAAAAATCACCTCAGCTTGAATTTTAATTCGTTTAATTTTGAGTCCTCTCTACAAGAAGGGCTTGATGCCATGGGTTTTGATACCCCAACCCCCATACAGGAAATGGCGATTCCTGTTATTTTAACTGGAAAAGACCTGATTGCCTGTGCGCAAACAGGTACTGGTAAAACTGCCGCCTTTGTACTTCCGATTTTGAATAAAATCACAAAATCTGGAACTAGTACACTCAATACCTTGATTTTAGCTCCTACGCGGGAGTTAGCCATACAAATTGACCAGCAGATCCAAGGTTTTTCCTATTTCTTAGGTGTAAGTTCCGTTCCCATCTACGGTGGGGGAGATGGCATCGTTTGGGATCAACAGAAGAAGGCCTTGGAAACAGGTGCGGAAATCGTAGTAGCTACACCAGGTCGTTTAATTTCTTTGTTGGCAGGCGGAAAAATTGATCTGAGCACGCTAGAGCATTTGGTTTTAGATGAAGCCGATCGCATGATGGATATGGGTTTTTCAGATGACATTTTGAAGATTGTCAACTACCTCCCTCAAAACCGTCAAACCATCCTTTTTTCGGCAACCATGCCACCAAAAATCCGACAGTTCAGTATGAAAATTCTGAATAAGCCGGAGGAAATTTCCATTGCCATTGGTAAAACCGCTTCAGGGGTGACTCAATCCATGTATTCGGTGTACGATACCCAAAAAGAAGAATTGGTTCGTTACATTCTTTCTCAAAAAAATTACGAGGCGGTTATTGTCTTTTGTTCGACCAAGGATAAGGTGAAAGCCTTGCACAAGACACTAAGAAAGAGCTTTGATATCGAAGCTTTCCACTCCGATTTGGAGCAAGTGGAGCGCGAAAAAATTATGTCGGCTTTCAAAAATAGAAAAGTTAAAATCCTGGTAGGCACAGATATCATCTCTAGAGGCATTGATGTGGTCGGCATTGAACTGGTTATCAATTACGATACGCCAGGAGATCCGGAAGATTACGTGCACCGTGTAGGCCGTACTGCAAGAGCAGATGCCAAAGGGGAGGCCATTACCTTTGTGAATCCCAAGGATCAGCCCAAGTTTGTGCGAATAGAGCAGTTGATAGGGATGTCAGTGACGCAAAATCCGCTTCCAGCACAAATGGAAAAAGGACCTTCTTTTGTTGGCGAAAAAGTAAAAGAAACAACTCCGGCTGCAGCTTCTCCTCTAAAAAAGAAGAAAAAGAAAAAGAAGAAGCCAGCACAAGCATCTTCTGATGGCTCAACGAACCATACGAATACTCCCAAAGCCGATGCAGTTGCAGTAAATGAGCCACGACAGGATGAGGTACCGAGTAAATATGGGCAGCGAAAAAACGTGATCGAGCCTTAAAATCGCGCCTTGCTTCACTGCTTACTATTCTTTAACCTAGGCATCCATTTTTCAAATAGCTAAATCGAATTTGGGATGAAGTGTATTTTCATTTCAAGTGTTTTAATCTAAGTCAACATGAATACCAAAGATCTTAACCAACTGTTTCAAAGAGATTTATCTAAAGTAATTGAAGAGTTGAAAGCCTACACAGATGAGCGTAATCTCTGGCGGATTGACCAGGGGATTAACAATTCTGCGGGCAACTTGACACTTCACTTGATTGGCAACGTAAAGCAGTTTTTTGGATCGGACTTGGTAGGCATCGCATTTGAGCGAGATAGAGACAGCGAATTTGTACCGAGCAAGCTTACTAGAGAAGACCTACTCCAAGAGTTGGAAGGACTCAAAAAGCTGTTAGAGCAAGCTCTGGTATCCATGGACCCAAAAAAACTAGGCGATCAATCCAAGCATTCTTTCCTCGGCCATTCCATGACAGTAGGCTACTTTTTGATTCACCTCTATGGTCATTTTAACTACCATCTCGGTCAAATCAATTACCACCGCCGGCTTTTAGATAAGGAATAGGCGGATTTCTCAGGAAATCTTTTTGTCCAAGGCATACACCCCCCAACCTAGAATTAGGATACCTATGCCTGCCAAACTCTCTACTGGTCTATCCACTAGGAGATAGCCCATAAGTGCTATACTAAAGCCTAGGTAGATCAATTGGGGAAGTGGTTTGAATGGGGTTTTGAATCCTTCCTGCTTTTTGATTTTTAAAGAAGAGTAAACGGTGACCGTACTCATGAGCTGCAGGATAAATCCAGCATAAAGCATGATTTGCTCAAAGGAGCCGGTGACAAATAAAACCAAGCTGATGCAGGTATTGAGGATAATTGCCCTCACCGGGATGTTTTTAGCATTTACCTGCGCGAGTGGCTTCCAAAGCGTATAATCTTTGGCCATGGCATAGGTGACCCGAGGACCCACCCAGGCATAACCTGATATCGTTGCAATCAATTGTATCCCGATAAATAAACTTACCCATAGTGCTCCATTTGGACCAAAAAGGTTGCCAAATGCAATATCTGCAACCTGTACTTGTCCAGATAACTGGGGTATGGAAGCATGCTTGAGGAGAACCAACTGGAGCAAAACATAAATCACCATTACTAGAAGGGTAGCTCCAATCAGTGCCTTGGGTAAATTTTTCTTGGGTTGATCTACTTCTTCAATGATGTAAGCCGCAGAATTCCAACCCGTATAGGCATAAAAGACATATATCAAGGAAACTGCAAATCCAGGAAGTAGAATCTCTTCCTTCCAAGAGTCTGAAAAATTAAGTGCTGGGCTTTCAATGTTACTTCCAAAGGCCACACCCAAACCAATGAGTACCAAGACAAATATTATTTTTAGGATAGTCATCCCATTTTGGAATTTGGCTGAGCTGCTGACTGAAAAAATATGTACTGTAGGAATGAGCACTAGAAAAATGAGGCCTGGTAGCTGCGTTTCTCCCACTACCGGACTTAGGTAATTGTTCATCGCCATTGCGGCTATGGCGATAGGGGCAGAAAAACCCACAACCAAAGAAACCCATGCGTATAAATAGCCCACCAAGGGATGAATGGTTTCGGAAAGGAAAATATAGTCTCCACCGGTTCGGCGAAAATGGGTTCCCAACTCAGCATA
>Ga0114975_10001976_pt1 | contig 14207 bp, 17 predicted proteins | sample S_130626_EF_Meta_FD_87031 | JGI IMG/M metagenome (GOLD analysis project Ga0114975, IMG submission 87031) | Freshwater microbial communities from Lake Simoncouche, Canada to study carbon cycling - S_130626_EF_MetaG | ecosystem: Environmental > Aquatic > Freshwater > Lake | place: Lake...
CAAAATAATCGTTTAGCTCCCTAGGGTTAAATTCGTAGACCATTCCGAACTTCTTTCTCTTAGGTAAAATTCCTTGTATTTTTGCACGTTGTAACCGTATTCCCATTTGTACACTATTGATTTCGTACTTTACGTTGTTAGCTGTTGAATAGTCTGCAAATTTTGAAATTAGAGTTTGGACTGTTAATTCAAGCGGTTGTTCTCCTTCTATTACATCGGTTGATAACATCCACTTTACAAATTCAATAATAGGGTCGAATGTTAGTTGTGCTAATTCTTTTTGATATTCAGTAATTGGAACTTCACTATTTTTTAATAAGTGTAGTTTTTTCACTTCGTCTGGTTTATAGTTTATAAAATACTTATATACTCCATATACGACGTCCTTATTCTCTAGAAGCTCGTAGAAACGATTAAAATGTTCTGTATTACCAATTAAATCGTCTGAGCAACGAATAATGATATTGCGTCTATCATGTTGATTTGTCTTAATTGGTTCTTCGTTATTGGAAAACCCAATAAACTTATGATACGAACGAATTTCATATGGTGTCTGTCCCTTTGGATTAATTAGTAGTCTTGGTTCAGTTTGTAATGCCTTTATATGTTCTATTGCGTCTTTTTGTTCTTGTTTAGATAATTCATCTAATACAACTAAATAAGTATTTCCAGACATCCGATCGTTGAACTGTCCCCATACGTCCCGACTTGGTCTAGTCGTTGAGAATACGTGTTTAGCTCCTATCATTGCTATTAGCATCTCAACTATAGAATTCTTTCCTCCTCCTTGCTGCGAAATAAGAGTAATCATACGATTTTTGAATTCTGGATATAAAAGAAAATGAGCTATCCACATTTTGATATAGTCTGTCACTAAATCATCCTTTATCAGCTTTTCTATATGACTAATCATAAATTCAATTCCTTTCTGTGTTTCTTCGTCTTCTATTGCTTCGTATGGTTCTTCACAAGTAAACGGCTTCCATAGGTTATAAATATCTGGTGGACAATAAAGGGACGTTGGAATAACATCCATTCTTCTATATTTAGGAATAGTATCATCTTTTAGCCAACGAGCGATAAACGATTTATCTTCTCCGAATGTCATATGCTCATATGCGTCCATTAAGTGTTTCCGTGTCATTGTGACATTGTCCTTCTCTGGTGTAATGTGAATATATACCGCTTGTTCTACAATCTTGAAATGCGTTCGGTCAAATTTCTCTTTAAGCTCGTAATATTCCTTATCGTCGTCTTCGGACATATCCGCTTTTTGTTGCTTCTTTAGTTTTTTACGTAGGTCCCTCTGACGGGCTTGTTCTGCTTCTAGGTTCTCCTTCTCCAAACGCTTTTTAATCCGCTCGTCCTCTTTCTTCTGCTCCTTTTCTTGGCGTTCTGTTTCCTTTTTTTGTCTAGCCTCTTCTTTCTCGCGATATACCTTCTCCCACTTTAATTCTGGTAATGGTTCGCTAGATAAATCAAATCCTTCATTCATAATTTTTTCCGATATGTTTAGCTGAATTCCAGTTTCTTTTTTTACATAAGTTGATAGTTCCTGTAACAAATCAGAATAGTCTTTGCCAATCGGATCGTATATCATCGCTCCATCATACGCTAGACTAGCTACTTGTATTCCGTTTTTAATAAATACTTCTTCCATAGCTTTTAGGCATCGGTTCTCAATATCTCCCAGTAGTCTGTTCATAATAGAGCCTTGTTGGTTCCATTCCTTGCCAGATTGTTTTACCTCTTTCAATAGGTTCGGATTTAGTTCGGAGCATTTCGGAATGATTTCCGCTGTCATTTGATTCATATAATTGCGCAGACAATCTGGCGCTTCTGCCGGTAAGTTTGATTGCGTGTCTTTATTGAGTTGTTTTAGGAAATATCTCTTCGCTTCGTCTCTTGATACTCCTAGTGCAGATTGGACTTCTTTTAGGCAGCTATTTCTATTCTGAATATAATAGGTCAAATGCTGACATGGAATATTATTACGATTGCAGTAGTCCTGCAGAAAGGTTGGATGGGCATTATCAATATCAAAATCTCGTAATATCCCTTTACAAATCGTATGGCGGATGGGACGAGCTAAATTTTGGAGTCCTACTTTTATTGTGACATACTGGCGTCCATGATAGTTCTTTTGGAAGTATTCCGTTAATACGACCGCTTGACCCTTTGGCGCTCCCTTCTTCTCAATCGCCCGTTCAGCATAATCCTGCAGAAGCTTCAACTGTCCATCTCCTGATACCAGTGTTCCATTTACGTATGATGCACCTAAATTATACTTCTCCGCATTAGCGATAATGTATTGCAGTTTTGCGAGATCGACCTGTTCTTCGTACACTTTTTTCATATTGTGTTGTACATTATGTAAAGATAATATTTTTAAATCGTTTTTTTTGTTTTTTTTGTACTCGAATTTTTTGTTTTTTTTGTACTCGAACTTTTTGACGAAAAAGTCATTAAAAATCCGTGGTCCTATTTATTAGCTGAAGAACTGGTGTAGGGAATGTGGGTGTAGGGAGTGTAGGTGTAGGACCCTTTTTAAACTCCATCGTGTACAGCTATATATTTATTTATTTTTCGGTACTCTTTTTTTTTGGTACTCTTTTTTCTATACTTATTTTTTTCTGTACTTATTTTTTTTGGAAAAAACATTTATTTCTGTACGATCTTGCGATTTCACCTACACCACCTACACTCCCTACACCTCAGCCTTCGTCCTTAGCTATACACACGGGTGTAGGGTTTGGTGTATAGTTATAATAATAATAGTACCCTACACCCATTATATAACAAAAAATAAAACTTAAAAGATTATCTTTATACATCATAATATGGAAGTTGTATACGTGTACGTCAAGAAACCGATGAGAGAGTGTCAGAAGAAAGCCCAGAAGAAATGGTTAGAAAAGAACCCAAACTATATGAAAGAATACAGATCATCACATCATATGGATAATTATCGTAATGACGAGGAATATCGCCAAAACTATTTAGCAGCCAATAAACGCTATCGTGAGCGTCAGAAAGAAATCAAGCAGTTGATGAACATTGACCCGACGATTTTCACTTGAAATTATTTTTATCTGCTGTACACATAAAAATGAAATTAACATCAGGAACCACATTGGGAAATCTAGCAGTCCCAGACGCAAAAAATCTATCCCAGTTCTACGGAAGCGGCGGTAAAATGCCGAAGGGTCGCGTTGCTCCAGCTTCGCTAAAAGCAAGAGGTGGTATGGCAGACCCAACCGATTACATGATGGATAAACTAGCTCTTCCGTTATTGAAGGGATTACCACAAAAGCCAAGAAAGGCAAAGGGCGGTAAAGTATCTAAATTAGCGAAGCTTGGAGCAACGCGACTAATGCGCGGAGGTAAACCGTCTAAATTGTAGGCTGTCTAGGCGGAATCTTATGTTTCCTGCGCAACTCAGATAAAATCAACGCAGTACGTTGCTTTTTTGCCATGGCGCATGGGATAGGTTTCTTGCTGAAGGCGTGTTGTCCGTGTTTAACGAAACATTTATTTCCAGAGGGAACGATTTTATAGGGCATCTTTAGGTACAACACGATATTTAAAAAATTCGGAAATATCTGATTTTAAATCTTGTTCAACTACTTCGGCAATACCAGCTCGTTTCTTGTGGTAGGCGGTTTGGAGATGGAAACCGATATTGTGACTGATAAGTTTCCGGTCGCATATCTCGCAGACAATCATGGTTTTCTTATCGTGGTATTTCTTAATAATTTCGTCTCGGTGGTCGTGATACCATTTTTTCATGTAGATAAGCTTTTCCTCGTAATTCATCTATTACCAATAGATAAATAAATTATTTTTTTAAAAAAGATTGATGGACGTTTGACTTTTTATGACGAGATAAATTACCACGTTGAACTCTCGTTCCGCATTCACACGTAACCCATTCTAGTATACGTGCCATTCTAGCTTGATACCGTTCTTGATTCTGTTTTATTTTTTGATACTGAATTTTATTGTTTTCCTCTATCTTTTCTGGATTTTCTTCACGATATTTCCGTGCTTTTTCACGTTGTTCTTCACGATGCGATCCCATATAGCGTACAGAAATCTCGTGCGCACGTTTCTTATATTCTTCGGTATCTTTATTCTTTTCATAATATGCCCGTTTGCTTTCCTTGGCTCGTTCTTCGGTAAAAGGAGTATTACGTTTAACATTTACTGTATTAGGAATTGTTTTAATCCAATGGTCTTCTCGTTCTCCCAATATATTAATTGTTTCTTCTGTATAGGAAACCGATTCTAGTAATTCAATATTACAATTTTCAATACCGTATTCATGGAATAAAATAGTACATTTTGTCGCATTAGGTCTTTTAACATCCTTAAAACAACTCTTATGTCTAGCAAATCGTTGATTCAATCCTTCTGTAGTTTGACCTACATATACCTTATCACCTTTATTAGAAGAAATCTTATAGATAAATCCGATACCGTTCATAATTCTATTTGAATAATGTACGACTTTAAGATATTTATTTCATTTTTATTATGAGACTTTAAAATTCTCAGCGAACGATTTCAATTGAACCGCTTCCATCTACAAGGATTTGCATGTCGGAAATAAAGACCACGAACAAGGTACAAGCAGCCGTGTTATCAGAGGACAGACTCAACGTAACAACCGACACTGGTGAACCACTAAATGCTAGACCTTCGTTGACACGTTGGCACGACTGACCAACGGCGAACGCCTCTGTCCAATAAGAGCTGGTAATCGTGCTGTCCGCAGCGACGTTGGTAGCGGAAACCAAGTCTGTGATGGAAGCATCAAAGATACGAGATTGCGACTTCTGCAACTCGGCGAACGCCACAGCCGGGGCGGTCTTAGCATCAAGAGACAGAGACGAAATCAGACGACCATCAAGCTGAACCGAGAACTGCGTCAGACCGTTGTAGACAGAGTTGCCTTCGCTGGTAATAGCAGACAAATTGGCGGTTACGACTTGGTTAGCGATTACACCACGGAGAGACGACACGTTCAAACCGTAGTTAAACGTGCTTTGTGAGGCAGAAGCTAACGTGGTGCATTGGTAGTTGGTGTATCCGTACACGTACTTCTGACCACCCATCATCTGAGAGCGCACGTGGTCAATGAACGCCTGTTCCGGCTGGACACGGTCATACACGAGCTGGACCGAAGCGATGGTAAAGCCGGTGATGTTCGTGGCAGCAGCGCCGTTGTTATCAAATAGCGCACGAGCCGCAGAGTTCCAATCAAGCTGGATTTGGAGCTGACCGTTAATGAGGTACAACGGCATTGCCTGTTGAGAACCAAGGAGACCAATCAGAGGGACGCACATGTGAACCGTGCCGGAAGCGATGACAGCGCCGTAAGCGAACGTGGCGTTGGAATACATTAATTGGGTGGCATCGTGGGTAAGCCAATCGTAAGAAGTGGAGTGAGCAAACAGCTGGTCATACACCTGGTCAGCGTTCTGGATGTTATCAACCTGCACGGAGTTCACGTATGTAGCAACACGGTTAATGAGAGCCGTTCCAGAGTTCGTTGCGCCCTTGAACTTGAACGTGGACGCAGCAACACCAGTGGGACCAGTAGCCTTAAACGAAAAGCGGATGTAGGGGTTGCACATGATACCAGCAGACGCACCGCACGGCACCTGAATCACGGACGTCCCCGAGTTGGAAGCGTCACCCGTCAAGGCAGGAACGTTGACCGTCTGCATAGAGCAGTTGATCGGCTTAGCCATGCGGTTGGAACGGAACGCTTCAGGGACGGCGTCCTGAGAAGCAGGGAGAACGTATTGTTGAGAGTAACCTACGGTATGTAAGCTCATGAGTGATAAGTGTTTAGAATACCAAGAGAAAAAAATTTTTTTTTCAAAAAAAAGAAAATTTAACTTCGTTGATATTTGCTTCGTTTTTTTTGTTTTTCTTCGTATGGATTGATATGTTTCGGTTTTTCCAATCCAGTATTATTCTGTGGCTGAGCGACTATTTCTAGTATGGGTTCAGGCATAAGGACTTGTTCTTTATCAAGGAGAAAGGAAGAGGTGCTAAAATGACCGCGTGGACGACGTATCATGAGTACACTGTATACAAGATAAAAAATACAAAATTAATATAGCGAACCGGCAGATTTGGATGAAGCAGACACTTCTAAATCGGTTGAGTCAAATTGTTTATTAATAGCTTCAATCTCAAGCGTTAACAGACAACTGTATTGAGAACTGAGAGCAGCTCCGGTTTGGTCAACGAGTTTGAACCAGATATTACCGTTCAATACGACGTTCTGAAAATGGTATTCACGATGACTAGAATCAAATCCAGTTGTAGACTGCCCGTTATTGATAAAAGAAATCCAACGTAGTGGCGAATAGGTAGCAATAAGAGCGTCAGATTGGAGTTGTAGAACACGAAATACGGAACCAGCGTCGTTAGAGTGATATTGGACGTTTAGAACACGGATAGAGCATTTACCGCTTATCGGAATCGTGTAATAAGCACCGGCAGGAGTAGTACCGCCGTTTGTAGTTTGATTAATTAATACTTGAACTAACACTATTTTCGGTTGGTTGTACATTATAGTACTTATTTTAATTTGTAAATTTTACTAACATCAAAATCTTTTGGCAATGGCAATGTAATTCCGTGTTTTTTCAGAAATTTCTCTACTTTATCCGCGTGGTTCTTATGAACAATTAGCTCTTTAGGCATAACAATCGTATCTCCTAGTTTAGTATGGTCCGTCTGTTTTGGACCTTTAATCTGACCTTCGTATTTATCCATAATACCAGACCGCATAACTGGTACAGGAACAACTAAAGAACCATATTCTAGTTTACTGTACACGGTATCTTCGTACTTATCTTTAGTGGGAGGATTACCGGTAATAATACCTCCACTGGAGAGATTGCGCGGACGGGTATTCAGGAGGTTGATTCGGCGACCTTTATCGTTATGGTAGAATAATGGCATTTTACTATATCCAATATAATAAAATACTCCGTATTCCGATGTTAAAATACGTTACCACCAGCAGGAGCAGGTTGAATAAAATCTCCGCGTGTACCACCAACCATTCCTTGTTCAACGTCAGCTAATGCTTCTTCTAATGTTTTTCGTTTTGGTTCTTCTTGTAGTTTTTTCTGGTAGACTTTTAGGCGTTCAATCTCGGCATCACGTTGACGGATAAGTTCTTGTAAATCCTTGTCTTCTCCTAGGGTGGTTTGATTGGCAAAACGAACAGCATTAATAGATTCATATTTAGGATGAGCTACTTCTTCAATGGTAAATTGGAAGGAGTAATATAAACCCTGTAGGTCAATGGGGAGAGATGTTAGGTTGGTCGTAAGATAAAATGTGTAATTAGTAATGCTATTATTAGCAATAAAAACAGGTTCAGACGGAAGTAGGTATTGAATCCATGTTCCTTGATTGGTGACGATTGGAATTCGGTAAATGACATCGCTAAAGATATCAGGAGATGTAATAAATTCTCTGTTATTAAACTGTTTCAGATTACTGCATCGTAGCAATAAATAGGAAACAGGGTTAGCGACTGCGACTTGAGTGCTTGTTCTAGGATTAGCTAGAGAAACAGTTTGATTAGTGGAAAACCCAAAGAATAACCCTGCGTTGAGGTTACTTGCAAAATTAATTTGAACGCTTACGGGAGCTGCGTTAGTAATCGCTAGTGTAGATTTACCAGTAGCAGAATTGTAGCTAAATGAACAGCCGAGAGTTAATCCAACATATGAGCCACTAGAAATAGCAGCGGTAGCGATAAGACGAGTTTGTAATTCGGTAAGAATAGAAGAACAGGTATAGTTTCCGGCAGTTAATGTTATTGTGCTAGTTTTAGTGTTACCAGAAGCGTCGGTAAAGATGCAGGTAAGAGTGTTAATATCGCTTGACATTTGGTAAAAGCTGAAAGGAATCGTAATTCCGTGACATCTCATTTGGAACATACCGCCAACGGAAATGAGATTAACAATTTGGCTAATGGGAAAGTTTGTGTTCGTCGTCAGACCGGATGTCAGCTGTGTTCCCTGTTGGCTGTTGATCCGGTAGGTGTACTTTTGGATTATATTCATCGTGTATAATGGTACGATCAGATTTTATTTCAATCCACCGATTACCAATTATATTAGAATCAAGACGAAGATATTGTTCAGGGTGTAATGCATTAAAAATATCGGTTTTTGTCGCACCAACATGAAATTTCGATCGGAATGCCATTTTAGTTTATATCAAGATTATAAACCAAAAAAAATTAAATCACCGAATTAAAATGCAGATAATCCACGAGACGCGTACGGATTAGCTTTCATACGGATTTGCTCTTCAATCTTCTTAACTGCTTCTAGACGAGCTTGAGCTTTAGCAACATACTTTTCCGTGCGATAATCATCATCAGACTCGTCATCAAAATCGCTCGTGTCAGAAACAATACGACGCTTCGTCGGAACTTCTTTCTTCTTTGTCACACGCTTAGGCTTCGGTGGTGGCTCAACTTCGCTTTCCTCGTCTTCGTCAGAGGTAGACGGTGCGACAAGCTTTCTGGACTTACCAGGGCGAGACTTCTTAACCGGCGGTGGTAAATCGGCTTCACTCTCCGTAACATCTTCTTTTTCGTCTTCTAATGGTTTTTCCGGTAGTTTTGAAAAATGATGCGGTACTTTACGATTATATTGGCGTTTTGGTTTAACTTGAATTGCAACCTTATCCTCTGGAATTTGTTCTAGCTGTTCAGGAGCCTTCTGACCTTTCCAAGCAGCAGCACGGGCTTTATTCTGCTCAATCAACCGCTTTAGGTTTTCCTGCTGCTTCTCGGATAACGGACGTTTCGGACGCATCATCTCGGCTTGGCGATGCGAGACTTCAATAACAGGTTTAGCCTGGGGAACCTTAGCCTTATCAACTAATACGACTTCACCGTCAACGACGTGATTCTGATTGCGTTTGGACATTTTAATTGTATGACAAGAAAATAATTTGCGAAAAAAATTTTATCAAATGTAACAGGTAAAATGGAATCCGCGTTATCAAAAGCATTGGCTCCGTTGGATAATCAAAAAGATACAAAAGTAACACCGTTACCTTCTAAACCGTGCAATTATGCCCTGGTCGGTAAAAAAGGATGTGGCAAGACTACTCTATTTCTTAACCTAATAGAAAGGAAAGAAAGTCCTTGGTTTAAACATTTCAATCTAATCTTTTTAATCTCACCGACAGCATCACGAGATGCCAAGATGAAAGAGCTAGTAGAAGATGTAGGAGACCAGTATTATGAAGAGCTAAATAATGATAATCTACAGGAGATTATGAATCGCATTGATATGGATATAGAAGAACGAGCGAAGGAAAAGAAGAAGAAAAAACCAGCGTACTGTATTATTTATGATGATTGTATCCACATGATGAAAAGCAAGAATGCGAAACTGGTGACACTCTTGGCGACCCAGAACCGACACCGTAATATCACAAATATCTATTTACTCCAGAAATGGAATTCCATGCCGACGCTTATCCGTGCGAATTTAGACTTGGTGTCGTTTTTCCGTACGGACAATAAAAAGGAGCTGCAAACGTTCTTGGAGGAGCAGAACGCGGATGAGGATGAGTTACAGAGAATGTACGATTTTGCGGTACAAGAACCTTACTCTTTTTTGCACGTAAACAATTATTTTTCAAAGCCAGTGTTTTATCAAAAGTTTAACGAAATCAAATTTCAGAAAAAAAATCTTGACTCATAGTAAAACAATGGAAACAGAAGGAAGCACTGTAAACATGCTCAAACGAGGCGGTAAAGCAAAGAAAGGAAACATCGCAAAGGGAAACGTTGCAAAAGGAAAGACTATCCAACAAACTATCGTCAATGTAACGGTAGGAAAAGGTTCTTCTAAAAAAAAGAAACTTCCACCAGGTCAGCCTCAATACCGTATTGTAAAACAGGAAGCTCTGGTACCATCGGCATTTGGACCAAGTGTTCCATCTCGTTTAATTCCACCACAATTTAAATTAGCGGAAGGATCAGGTCTGATATATGCTAATCAGCCAGTGGTATCTCGTGATATAGGAAATAATGCTATCCGTAGCGGTTCTGATTCAGCAACTCAATCCGCGCCCAATGCCGCTAATCAGGGACAATACAATGCATTACCAGCTCTCAATCAGTTAGACGATATGTATAGAAAAGGGGTATCCCAAAGTAGACTAATCCCAACGATGGATAGAAATACGCCGCTCAACTCGGCAATCGTATCTGGAAATATCCCGCCCATTAAATCCGACCCAGACCTAGGTTCAACAGGTCCGCGTTCCGAATCACAAACATCCAAGTCAATTGTCCCAGAGAACCGTACTGCTCATCTTCACAATGTGGCAGCTATCGCTACGGCTCGTAATATGGGTCAAAACCCGGTCAACGCTATGGCAGCAGCAGAGGCAGCATCTTCTGGTCTTAAAGCATCAATCGCATCATTAGCACGGACAAGCAAAATGCTACAAGCAGGATTGGATGCCGCAGAAGCAGAAGAGAAATACTCGGAGGAAGTACCAAAAGACCAAAGCAAGAGCGGAAAGCGTGAGACCCATCTTTACCCGAAAGGACCAGGGGCAAGAAAATATATTATTGACGAGGACGATAAGTTAAACCGCGGTGGACGTAAATTTATGTAATTTGAGCATTTCGGTCAAATTAGGTATAATAGCGCAGTAGACCATATCACAGGAATGTTAAAAGTAACAATCGCATGAGTAGCAAGGTATACTCTTAGTGCTTTCCATGCCTGTGCAATAATATAGTTTTTTATTTCTGTAAGCACGACAGAGCAAGACGAAAAACCGCACCAAGAAAGCTAGGGGATGCAATTTTATCGTTGAATAATTGAGAATCAAAATCATCCTTATTAATAGACTTCTTAGGAAACGAGGTAATCACCTTGGCACCAAGTTGTTCAATAAACGTTTCAGCTTTTTGTATCCACGATACGTAGGAAACAAGCTCAAAGCCCTTAAGGTCCTGCTTGGCTAACTCAATACGAGCAGCTTTGTTGCGAACGTCAACGAGCAGGTAATCGCAATCTAGACCGCTAAACGGTAGATTGATGAGGTGTGAATCCCAATCCAGGATTTTTCCGTATTCCTTGAGACGAAGTCTATTTTCCATGGAGATATCCTTGGCATAGGCAATAAGAACTTTCTTACCGCCAAGGCAAAGAGCGGGAGGAGACGGATCAGCGACGAGAGAGGATAATACCGGTGGGAGTGGTATTTTATCGAGAGAACTCATTTTTGTTTTGTAAGTAACAAGACAAAAAAATTTAATTTACACTTTTGTGATCGTTCTAACGTGAATTCCTCCGTATTGGTCTTTATAATAAACGAGGGTAACATAAGTGCGCTCTATGGTATAGATGCGAGTTAATGTTTCAGTCATGGTACAATACCATTAGACAATAAATTTTTTCCTTCCTCCACGTGCAAATTCCATTGGTTTACCTTTATTCATATACGACTCGTAAATTTGAGTATCTAGAGAAACACCTCGTTTCGTAGCATTATTCTGTAAGCGCTGTTTATCCGCAGGTAATAGCGATTCATACCAGGTCTCGTGTATCATTCCGCCACGTGCTGCCCATCTGCTTGTATCTCTATCAAGGTAAGAGTAGATAAGTTGTGTATCTAAATCTCGTCCATTTTGGTTAGCGATACTTCTTAATCCATCTTGTAGTTCAGGCGATAGGATATTGAACCAAGCCTTGGCTTTCTTTAGTAGTGCGTTCGCTTGTGTTTGCACATCCGTGTTATTTATTCTAGCTAAGCGGTCCAGACCACCTTGGATGGCTGGTGACATATTCTCGTACAAACCCATGTTTATCGTTACATTACATTATAAATTTTTTTCCTCTCGCCATACCGCCATGAGCATATTTCTTCATACCAATGAGACCTCCGTGTTTTTTAGTCAGTTCCTCGTACGCTCCTTCTCCGTAACCGGCAATATCGGTAATCTTGCGACCGATGTATTTGGATAGACTTGGAGTTTCCTGGATGAGCGATTTAATGTCTTGTTTGAGAAACTGGTCAATCCCTTCTGATAACAACGTACTAGCACGGAGATGTGCGCGGAGGAAATCTTGGCAGTTATTGGTAAACCCGTCGTAGGAGTAGTACTTGCTGCCCATCTGGTCCATTCCGCGTTGGATAAACTCGGCGATGGTGATAGTCTTGGGACCGACTTTAGGGCTAACGGGGATGACGAGCGATTCGGTTTCAGAGTTAGTAATGGGTTGACCGAGTTTGAGATTGGGGATAGCGGTCTTCTCAAGGGTATATTTCTTATTAATGATGAGAGCCGTATGGAAGAGACGGTCAACTTCAGCTTTCTTCTTGATGTTATTCCAATCGCCGAGTGTGAGTACTTGCATGAGACCGGATGCGATGCTATCAATCGGAGTACGGGTAATCTCAAGGTGAGTAATCTCTTCGTTTCCGTGTTCTTTAAGGAACTTGCGGAAGGATTTCGGGAGCTTGTTGATGCCGAGTAAGTACTTGACGAGGTCTGTGATTTTTTCTAAAAGCATTTTTAATCTGTACACAATATAATAATGTCACTCGACGGAAATACGTTTTCATTTGTGCCATACAGTCTAAACGGAGTGGGTGATGCCGGTCTATCGTCAAGCTACGTTCCGTATAACGGAGCGAACCAGGCAACCGATCTAGGAAGTCAAGCGATACGGACAACGTATGCGCCATCGTTAACGAATGATTTAACAAACAAGAATTATGTGGATACACAACTGGCGACGAAACCGTCACTGAATGCGAATAATACGTGGACGGGAACGAATACGTTTAATAACAATGTGATAATGGGCGATGGCTATACGACAAACGTGAATGATGCGTTTGCGTCCCTTCAGACACAAGTAGCAACAGCAACAGGTTTTGCAACAGGAGGTACAGACTATCCAGGAAATGCTCCAGTTTCGGTTCTTACCAATCCATCGTATTACAATCTTACTACAAGTGGAGCAGCAATGGGTATGTCTATGTTATTTGATAGAGGATATACTGGAGGTTCTTTTACAGCAGGAGCATCTACTACGATTACGGGAACGTGGACAGCAAACACGGTTAGTTCAAGAATAGCTACGATTACGTTTGATGTATCTCTCTATATCGGTAAATCGTTACGTTGTGTGTGGGAAGGAGTTACTCCATTAGTATTTGCCACAAGTCCATATCCATACTTTACGGTTGTAAATGGTTCAACAACTGTCTACTCGTCACCACAACCTATTTCAGGAACGACGACCTATGCATGGAACTTTACGCCAACAGTAGGTACGACCACGATTACATATACATTGCAAGGAACCGGAACTCCAAGCGTTCCAGCGTTCTCTTGGACAGGGTTTAGTATTAAACAGGTAGGAGCATTTGCCTATCAATCGGGAGCAACCTACAAGATTACCTTTAATAACATTAGAGCATCTTCTACTGTTTATTATGATATCTATCAATACACGATAAGTGGTTTATTGAAAACATACATTGGTAGTGCAGTCAGTACTCCTATTACGACCACAGGACAAAATATTAGTCTATTCTTTTATCCAGGTCTTTCTTCTACCTACCTTGGTACGATTACATATGAGTTTCAAGCTGGAAGTGCAAATCAGTATGTGCGATTTGATTCCGCTACGATTACCCGTGCGGACATGCAGATTTATGGAACACTACTCAATAATACCCTTACTGTAGGTGGTTCGTTTGTATCTAATAATCCATCTGGAAATAGTACGAATGGTGTAGTCTTGAATATGACAGCCTTTAATGGAGCATATGGTTCTATTGAATGTTATCAAACGAACAATGTAGATAGCACGAGCAAGTTGCCCTTAGCCTTACAGGCGTATGGTGGTAAAGTTGGAATAGGTATAACAAATCCAGTAGCAAACTTTCAAGCCAATGGAACAGCCAGTATTTGCGGTGGGACGAACTTTGCGAACCTCAATAACTATATGGCAACAGGCTCATTAACCATTGGCGACTGTACTCGTAATTATGGTGGTGGTACTTCATTTTGGACGAGCAATACAGCGGGTTTATTAATGGAATGCTTAGATAATACCGAGATCGCAGTCCATGATGCAGGAACACGAGTGGCCTCTTTGATGTACTATACA
>Ga0114975_10001978_pt1 | contig 14198 bp, 18 predicted proteins | sample S_130626_EF_Meta_FD_87031 | JGI IMG/M metagenome (GOLD analysis project Ga0114975, IMG submission 87031) | Freshwater microbial communities from Lake Simoncouche, Canada to study carbon cycling - S_130626_EF_MetaG | ecosystem: Environmental > Aquatic > Freshwater > Lake | place: Lake...
CGAAGCCACCTACAATGGTCAACCCTTTAACGTTGAGATTAAACTAAATGCCAAGGCACAGATGGGTGGTGGTCAATTAATTTATGATCGAGCCAGCGAAACAATTACGCCGCATCCCAACATGATGGCCAAGGTCGATCCGGCAGACGTTGAGATGATCCTGGATGCAGCCAAGGCAAAAATTCCAGCAGTCAATGCCTACATTGATGAATTAATGTTTAGGGGTGTCGATGCACAAGGTTTCCCACAGGGCGGCATATCAACAAAAATTCGTGACAGCATGACCAAAGACGGACTTAGCCGTGCAGTCAACACTGTGGTCAAAGGCAGCACACGTTATATTGTAGACCACTACAATAAAAAAGGTGTGTACTATATTCAGATAGGCGGCGCAGGATTGTTTTATCTAGGTAAGAATCCTTTCGAGTTGCCAGTGCCAGCATTTGAAGGTGATGCACAGATTGAAATGCGTATCAAGTACGCCGGAGCCACTCCCAACTCACAGGGAGTTAAATCACCCAATCGACGGGCCGAATGGGTGGCCATAGGAAGATTGATGACCAAGGTCAAATCTCCTTATAGCTTAGATGACGTGGGATCGATTAAGTCCTTATTCGGCATTTGATTACTCATGCATGTATTCCCTGGCGACGACTTGCCTCTATATTTTCCCTTTCCAGTTGAATGGTTCATTGACAAAGATGTTTTGTTAATATCGGTTGAGGCACCCACTATCGGTAATGTTGACATTGTCATCAATGCTGTAATAAAATATCCAAATACTAAATCTGTGTTCATCTACACTGTGGCAGAAGTGTCTGAATACAATTACTTGGACGCAATATATAATATATTACCCAAGGTCTACAACGTCGACAACATTGTGGTGTGTGATGCTGGAGTACCTCTTGGCCGGGGTAATCTAATTCATATACCCGTGAGTTGGCTGATGCACATCATCCAAGATCAGGCTATATTACCCGAACATCGTCTATATAAATTTTGTTGTTTTAATGCCGTTGCAAGATCACATCGTGTTAAATTAGTAATGGAAATGATTCGAAATGACCTGCTGGAACACGGAAAAGTGTCCTGCGGATGGGCTCGGCCATATTATAGCTGGTCCGATGATGTACCCGTAGAGTTGATGCATTATTTTCCAATGACATTGGACATAGACGCAGGTGGCCCATTGAACTGCGGCAGCGACGATTATTGGCGTACTGCGGTATTCAAAATTATTCCAGAAATGGCCGGATCGATTGTCAACGTCATCTCTGAAACTTCCATGGATCAATATACCAATGCTGAATATGTGTGTTGGTCTCGTGGCATGCTGACAGAAAAGACTATGAAAGCATATTCAGCTTGTCAACTGCCGATTTGGTTTGCAGTCAGGGGATTCGTGCAATATCAAAGAGACCTTGGGTTTGATGTGTTTGATGATATAATCGATCACAGCTATGATAATGTGGAAAATCCCCTGGATCGAATACCGCTGATAATTAAGGAGTTAAAAAAATTAACCGACCAGCCGTTATCAGCATTACAGGATTTGCTTACAGTAAACTGGCATCGGCTTGAATACAATAAAAATCAACTGACTGTGGCCGCAGCCAATATAAAAGAAAACTCAGATTTAAAAGTAATGAAATGGCTAGACTCCACAGTGGCGAACATGCCCAAAGAAGCCCCGCACCCTAGACTAAAAGGGCTGAGGATAAAAGTGTAACCCCGACTCCCAGCCAAATAAATAGAGTTACAGGAACAAATCATTATGAGAAAATTACTAGATAAAATTGTAGATTGGCTGTACGAAAAACTAAGTGCATACAAGATGAAACGTCGTCTTGAGGAACTTAGAAAACGAGACCCGTTCATTTACAAATGAACCACTGGGGACTCAGCGGATTTAGCCATGACGCCGCCTTGGCAGTTGTAACAGAATACAACGATATTCTATTTGCCAGTCACAGCGAACGTTACACCGGCAACAAACACGACGATCAATTCGGGCAAGGATTAATCGGCGCTGCCTTGTCTGCGGGGCAACTCACAGCTTGTCACAGTGGCCAACCCAGCAACATCACTTGGTACGAAAACGATTTACTCAAGCGGGCCAGACAGCTACGGGCAGGACAATGGGATTTAGCATTTACTGAGCCTACTCCGCTGTCTAGGTTAAAACTTGAATTCCCACAAGTGTTCGAAGAAGCTCCGGCGTGGCATCAACACCGACATCACTTGACACATGCAGCCGCAGGCTTTGCCACCAGCACATTCAATGAAGCGGCCGTGCTGGTCATTGATGCCATAGGCGAATTTAACTCTGCCACTATATGGAAAGCAGTCAGTGACCTGCACGGAAACTGTAGCTATAAACTTTTAGAAAAAGTCAACTATCCACACAGTCTTGGTCTAGTCTACAGTGCATTTACTCAACGATGTGACCTAAGACCCTTGGATGAAGAATACATTCTCATGGGCATGGCTGCCTACGGAGAACCCATCTACGCCGATGCCATTAAACGTGACATTATCTGCATTGACGGCAACAGTTTCAGGTGTCACGACAACTGGCACCGTGGCATTGGTAACTGGATGCCTGATGCTAGGCCAGCAGACTTGGCTGCCAGTATTCAACAGGTCACAGAAGAAATTGTCCTGCACATGGCCACTAGAGCTGTGGCCTTGGCAGGTTCACGTAACCTAGTTTACATGGGCGGTGTGGCTCTTAATTGTGTGGCCAACAGTCAACTGGGACAAGTGGCGGATGACATATGGATCATGCCCAATCCAGGCGATGCGGGCAGTAGCATTGGCGCAGTGGCGGCCACCAAAGGTTGTAAGCTAAACTGGCAAGGTCCATATCTGGGACACGACATTGGTCGCCCTTATCCAGTGGAGCAGTTGGTTGAAAGTCTACTGGCCAATCCCATAGCAGCCGTGGCTGCTGGCAGAGCAGAGTTTGGTCCACGTGCTCTGGGCAATCGCAGTTTAGTTGCTGATCCTAGAGGCAATGAAATCAAAGACAAAGTCAATGAAATCAAACGTAGACAAAAGTTTAGACCGTTTGCTCCCATGATTCTTGAGGAAAGAGTACATGACTATTTTGAAATGCCTATCAACATCAACACTAGCCCGTATATGCAGTTTGTGGCTAGATGCAAACACCCCACGTACTTCCCAGCGATTATTCACGCTGATGGCACCAGTAGAGTACAGACGGTCAACGAACAACAGCACCCCGGACTATATCAAGCATTGAAACTGTGGGAAGATAAAACAGGTTGCCCCATCATGCTCAACACCAGTCTGAACATTCGTGGCAAGCCCATGGTCAACACCATCGAACATGCATATGAGTTTAGAGACACCTACGGAATAAATCTAGTGGTGTAAACTAAATACACTATACGACTTACAATAATGTAAGTTTTATGCAGAGGTCATCTGCGTACGGCCTAGAACGCCGTGTTCTTATTAAGGAGAAAACAAATGGCAAGAAGTCTAAATAAAAAATATTTCGGTAACCGTAACCTCGGTACCACAGGCACAAGCGATGACCACATTGGTGGTGAAGGTGTTGCCAGCATCACATTAGGTGGAGTAAACAACAGTACTGGTTATGCCCTCTACGACCCACTCGATATCAGTGCTCCTACTCTACCAGGTGGTGTACAAGCTACTGCTAGAGTCTCCGCACTTGGCGCCAGCAACAAGATTACAGCAATTGAAGTTACAGAAAAAGGTTCCGGATATACGGCAGCCCCTACAGTTACAGAAAGCGTTGGCGGAGTTCAAGGTACATTGACTTTCACCGCAGTACTAACCAATACACAAGTAAATAGTATATACACATATGCAAAAACTACATCAGGCGGCACAAGCCAATTAGCCGATATTATTCGTCAAGTTGGCGGCCGTCGTTACAAAGTTAACACCGCAGACGGTACAGCAAATTGCAAATTAAAAGGCAGTGCTGTTTCATCAGTGGGCGATATGACTATTATTGCTCAAGACAGCGCCGGCGGCACATATTATGTTACCAAGTTAACTGCTCACAAGGCAACAATAACACGTGGTACTGGCACACAATTTGCCACAGGTGCGGCAGTGCGATGGACTTTTGGTGCGGCAGTATTAAACACTTCTGTGACACTAGACAACGCCTAATTTTAAGTAATTAAGTTGATAGAGAAAGGGGATTTATTTCCCCTTTCTTTTTGACTATTCTCAACCTTGGTATAATAGCCATAAATACTTGTATGAAATTTCTACAACAACTAGACGAAGCTCATCTACTTAGACATATCACCAGTATAGAGAACATGGGAGTAGACGGCATGGTTAAAATTGCTCTACTAGAGCTCAGTAACCTAGTCATGTTTCAACACGACAAGGCCGCACAGCAATATGCCTCGCAGACACTTCAGGGAAACTTCATGGGCTGGAGAACCAGCGGCACAGATCTGCACAATGCCATAGCGGCATTGAATAACCCCGATTATCGTCGTAGACTGGGAGTTACTCATGGTACTCCCAATGTACTGCAACTACAGAGAATACTACGTGATGCACAAACTGGCAAGGCATCTCCCAATGATTTTAACAAGTTTGCCATGAATCTACAGCGTGATTTCCAAGTCAGTAACACTAATTTAACTGCGATTAGACGCAGAGTGGCAGATTTTGGTCTGTTAAACACAGCACAACAGTCACAGCTATCCACAGATGTCACCCGGGCTTATGGGTCACAATTTGGGCAAAGTGACATAGCAATCATTAAAAATACCAAGCCTTCCAGCGTTGTTCGCAGTCTGGGCAAATGGGCCGCAGTGACCAGTGCCGCCATGGTGGGCGGCTATTATTTAGGCAAGACTCTGTCGTCATAATACACCCTTTTGTCAAACAGAACTAAATAGTATTATGCACTTGATAGGTTTCAAGGCTACTTTTTTTAAGATTCAGGAGAATTAACATGGCAGGTCAAACAAAAGTAAACGGTATCGGTCACGCACACGGTACTCTATATAGCACATCACAGCTAAAAGCATACGTCATTGACGCAGGCGCATCATTGGCAAGTCAAGGCGGCATTGGCGGAGCAATTGAAGCTCTAGCACAAAACATTGCTCCATTGATGATGCAGAGCGTTTCAACATCGGGTCTAGTACACGTTGTTGTTGACGGACACCCAACTGATGCGGCTGGCTTACAAGCACGTATCCGTGAAATGGGCACAGTTAACAGTTACGACTTCAGTGGCGCAACAGTTACAGCAGGTAGCAACATCGTTGTATCCTAATAAGCAATAAACCTCCTAGGGATGGGAAGTTAGAAAGGGACAGAAATGTCCCTTTCTTTTTGGCCGACGATTAATCTGGCTACATAGTAATATGAACATTATTATCGAAACCAGTGCAAATTTAGACCCAACCACTCCCGGCGGGAATAAGAATATTCAACTACTATTATCTTCAGTTGGTATCCGTAGTCAAGTTGAATTTAATGGGTTGTCTAAGAATAAAAACAAATGGTTGATGGATTTAACTCTGGAACGTCCTGACTATTGGGGCAAAGATCTCGAATCTATGTATGAAGATTTGAATAATTTGGTACTAACTGATAATAAAAAACCCTATCCATTTGTAGACAATTACAAAATTACGACAAAAGAAATAAATATTGAGACCGATAAATTATCGGAGAAGGCTCTCTAGGACCCCCGTTTCCCCCTAACCCCTAAGGAGAGCCCACCAATGGCTGTTGAAGTATTACTTGCACGAGATATTGAAAAAGAAAACCTAGAAGCCCACGTCGAGCTTTGCGCTGAACGGTATCGCCGTTTGGAAGAAAAATTAGAAAACGTGGAAACTAAAATGGGTTCGGTCAGCAGCGATCTGTCTGGATTACATGCTAGCATGAGTCAGGATAATAAAATTATTATTAAGACACTGATTGCCACTGCTGGCACAATTATTGTGGCCCTAGTCAGTGCAGTGGCCGCAGTCTTAACCAAAATGGCTTGACCTATCATGACTTTGCGTGAATTAACTAATCAAATCCGTATTCCAGTTTATTTGAGCAACGAGGAAAGACGGTTATATATTAAGCTAAAGGAAGGCCGGCGCATGTCCGAATTAGACGAACGTGAGCGTGATGTCATTCTGTATAGTTTAAAAATTAAAGGACTAGTGGACGATCATGCAAATTAATAAACAAGAATTACGAGATCTAGTAGATCAGCAATTTGAAAATGCCGCATACAAAGCTGACGCAGCCAAGAGTTATGCTGTGGGCACATTTAAGGTCTACGAGTCCGGATCATCATGGATGGTCAAAGATCGTACATTACTCAAAGAATTTAGCACCAGAATGGCCGCACTGAGCTGGGCCAAGTTTACCAGTCAGGGCAGAGACACCTGTGCCTCCACAGTGGAAACACTCAGCGAAGAACTAGATGGCGCCACTACTCACGTCAAGCAACTAATTAAGACTTCACTGCGTCACGATGCAGTGGTGGGCAAAATTGATCCGGCACTGGACAAACGTCGCACCAAGGTTGGCAATTTAGCTAACTACATCCTGTCGAACAGCTAAATATCTAACAAGGGATTTTTTATATGAAAAACATCAGAACACTACTAGAAGGCGAATTAGAAAAGGCAGAAGCTACACTGGCTGCTCGTAATCTAGTTGACGAAATTCAAGACATGCTACAAAGCGTCAGCAAATTACAAGTTGAAGATTTGGCTGCATTGAACGAGACCATGCGAGCCAACATGAGTCCGGAGATTGCACAGGCATTCAACACCAGTGCCACACAGGCGTTGCAATCTGTGGTTGATTGCTTGACACAAGCTAAGACAGATTTAGACAATGCAGTTATGACTGCCACTGATCCAACAGGTGCTTCGGCAATTCAATCAGCTGAGCCCACGGATGGCGGCCTAGATGGTTTAGACGCACTGGGCAACGGTGATGCTCCAGCAGTTGATCCCTCAGCCGCAGGCGGAGAGTTGCCACTGGGTCGTGCCCAGCGTGAAGAAGGTCGTAACTCAATCAAGCAACAAATTGAAGCACTAGAAGGCAAGTTAAGAGAAGCTAAACGAGCTAATAAAAAGGCCGTCTAATGTTATTAGTTGAATTGATCCAAAGCGATTCAGATCGTGAATTAGAATCTGCTTTGCGAGCAGCTCTCAGTGCTCGCAAAGCAGGATCAATTACGACTGTGGGCTTTAATCAATTGGCCAAGTCAGCAGGCCTCACATCACTGAGCAAGTCAGCATTTGATAATTTTGTTGCAAACCATCCTGAACTCAGCGCAGGCATAGAACAAACCAGCGACAACGGTATTGCACTGGCTGACCCAGATGCAGAGCCAGAAATGGACATGCCGGATGACGCCGAACAATCAGCAGATGATTCGGCTCCCCCAGCAGATGGCGCCGCAGATGATGTGGCCATGGCCGCAGATGGTGCAACTCTTGCCCCAGATGCCATGGACGACCTTGGCGGACTTGACTTGACAGCTGGTACAAACACTGGAGCACCAATGACTCCGTCATCTAGAGTGTCTCCAGATCAAGGCAATGCCATCACGCCGAAACCACAAGAATACGACACTGTTCAACGAAGTGCCCAGCGAGCTCTGGGTCGTCGGTTATAATAAAACTTGACTAGTGTCAAATAGTATGCTATAATATAGTATGCTTATTTCTAAATATCCTTACGAGACATTAACTCGCACAGACACCCCAAATGGACGCCGCTACTTAACACCAGATGGCGAACGGTTACCCAGTGTAACAACTATACTGGACAAAACTAAAAGTGCTGAATCCAAAGCCGCATTACAAAACTGGCGCAAGCGAGTGGGCGAACAGCAGGCACAAGAGATCACTACAGAAGCCGCAGGGCGTGGCACCAGGATGCACAAGTATCTTGAAAACTATGTAGAATCTGGAGACTTGGGTCAGCCAGGCACTAACCCCTACAGTCAACAAAGCCACAAGATGGCCACAGTCATTGTAGAAACCTACATGAAGGAACACCTGCACGAAACATGGGGCAGTGAGGTTGCATTGTACTACCCTGGCTTGTATGCAGGCACCTGTGACTTAACTGGTAATTGGATGGGCCGGCCTGCAATCTTAGACTTTAAACAAACCAACAAGCCCAAGAAGCGTGAATGGATTGATGATTACTTTTGTCAATTGGCCGCATATTCAGCCGCCCATGACGAACTGTATAACACCAACATTGATCAAGGTGTAGTACTGATGTGCAGTGCAGAATTTCAGCCGCAATTGTTTGAAATCAGCGGCTCGGAATTTCAAAAATACAAGGACATGTGGTTTGCCAGAGTGGAACAATACTACGCATCTATCTAATCCCGATAGCAATAAATACAGCTAACGGAGCAGAGAATATGCCAATAGTACAAATATCAAGAATTCAACACAGAAAAGGTCTATTAGAAGACCTTCCACAACTGTCCAGTGCAGAACTAGCCTGGGCCTTAGATGAACAACGACTATTCATTGGAAATGGGTCATTGTCTGAAGGTGCGCCTTATTTAGGTAACACAGAGCTACTGACTGAGCACAGCGACTTATTACAGTCTGCATCTCCCTATACCTTCAAAGGCAACAGCCCGTTACAGACCGCCGAGACCAGTATCTCAGGCAGTGACGTGACTCGTAGTCTTCAAGACAGGCTAGACGACTATGTCAGCATACGAGGATTTGGAGTTGATGGCAATAACGCAGAATGCAATGCAGCCATATCCTTTGCCCTGTCAGAGTTATATGGCCGAGGATTTGACCCACAGACACGTATTGGTCTGTACATGCCAGCAGGCGAGTACTTAATCAATGAACCAATTAAAATTCCTCCCTATGCCTTTGTATTTGGTGATGGTCGTGGACGAACAATTATCTATAATAACACAGCCAGCAAGTCTGTGTTCAAAACTGTGGACACGGCTGGCAACAGTGGTGCGTCCATGGGCACAGATTTAGTGGCAGGCGACGGTGAAGTACTGCCCATGGGTATTACTGTGCAAGGCATTACATTTGAACAACGTCAGGGTGCAAATTTATCTGAAATAAAAAGCACGTCAGACATAAACTTCATCGACTGCGAGTTCAAGGGCACATATACTTCCATGACTGGCACCAGCAATCAAACAGCATTTGCATTTGATTCAACCACTGCGGCTCCCAGCAAGCGAGTTAAATTTCATCGTTGTACTTTTAAAAACCTAGGTTATTCCATCAACCAAGCTACATTATTGTCAGGCGGTATCAGCTTCAGTCAATGCGATTTCATTGACTTGTATAAAGGCATAGTGTCCGGGGCCACTGCTGGTGAGTTCAGCGATCCCATCATCGTACAAGGTTGTGTATTTTCAGGCATCAGTGCCCAAGTGTTGACCACCACTGGCGGCGCAAAAATCATCAGCACTGGTAACCAATATATCAATTGTGGCAATCGTGGCACAGGAGCCAGTGTTACACCCATCATGTCATTTGGCAGCAACGGCAGTGTCAGTTGGGCAGATCAGTTCGACCGAGCTACTTCAGCATCTGTGGCAAGAATTGAATTGACCAGTTCTGCCACCAAGTATGCTTACATGGATCCATCAGATAGATTTAGTTGGGGACACGTTGATCAATTGACAACATTGAATCAAACATTGGCAGACAACTCATCTGGCAGTTTGACAAACTTCTCTTTGAATCCCAGTAACAACAAGCAAGCTGAACTAATGTACTCCATCACACGTGGCGGCATATCACGTTCAGGTAAATTAACCCTGGCTGTTATTTCGTCAGTGGCCAGTCTCAGCGACAATTATACCTATACTGGATCAGCTGATGTGGGTGTAACTTTTAGCTTGACTAACTCCGGCACTAGTGCTATAATAAACTGGGCCACAACCAGTACAGGTAATTCAGCAACTATTACAGTACTACCAGTTACAATCAAAGAACTCTGATAGCCTCGGTGGGCCACTGTTAAATAGCTATACGAAATTTTAGAAGAAAAGAAAAAATATGAAAGTTAAAAAACGCTCCGGTGGATTTGAAGATGTCAATCTTGACAAGATTACAAAAGCAGTGGGATATGCCTGTGGTGGGTTAGATCAAGTAGACCCCTATCAAATTGCAATTAAAACCGTGGGCGGAATGTATGATGGTGTAACAACAGCTGAACTAGATCTGTTGAGCATTCAAACAGCCATTGGCTTCATTGCAGAAAATCCTGAATACACTCGTGTGGCATCACGCTTACTGAGCCGATATATTGACAAAGAAGTCAGTACACAAGACATCGAAAGCTTCAGTCAAAGTATTGTAGCCACACACGACGCTGGCCTAGTCAGTGACGAAGTAATGGCATTTGTGCAGGCCAATAAAAGAAAACTAAACTATTCAATCAAACCGGAACGTAACGATTTGTTTGACTATTATGGTATCCGCACTGTGTATGATCGTTACCTTTTAAAGCATCCGCAGAAGCGCAGTGTATTAGAAACACCGCAATATTTCTTCATGCGTGTCAGTTGCGGCTTGGCAGAAACTGTGGAAGAAGCAGTGGAACTTTACAATCTACTGTCCAGTCTAGAGTACATGGCCAGTACTCCAACTCTGTTCAACAGTGGCACACGTCATAGCCAAATGAGCTCTTGTTATTTGCTGGACAGCCCATTAGATGATCTCATGGACATTGAAAAGCGTCGCAGTGACATTGCACTACTCAGCAAGTGGGCAGGCGGCATTGGACTATCTTACAGTCGTGTGCGTGGCAGCGGATCGCTGATCAAAGGCACCAATGGCAAGAGCAACGGCATTGTTCCGTTCCTACACAGCCTAAGTTCCAACGTGGCCGCAGTTAATCAAGGTGGCAAGCGCAAGGGCGCAGCCTGTGTTTATCTAGATACATGGCACCCGGATATCTTAGATTTTCTCGAACTGCGTGACAACACCGGCGACCGTGAGAAGCGAGCTTATAACTTAAACTTGGCCAACTGGATTCCTGACCTGTTTATGAAACGTGTCAAAGATGACGGTCAGTGGAGTATGTTTGATCCAGTGGTTGCTCCCAAGTTGAGCGATTTGTTTGGCGATGAGTTTGAAGCAGAATATATTCGTTTAGAACAAGAAGGCAAGTTTGCTCGACAATTTCCTGCACGTAAGATCTATGCACGTATGATGAAAACATTGGCCGAAACTGGCAATGGTTGGATGACGTTTAAAGATACATGCAACACTCGTTGCAACAGCGCAGTGGACGGCTATGTTGTGCATAGCAGTAACCTTTGCACAGAGATTGTTGAGCCAACATTTGCTGGCAGAAAAGAAAAAATCAAACGTTCGGAGTATACTCCGGAGATGTCAACCAGCAGTCGTGTCACTGGTTACGACGCCACTACCGATGAATTAGAAGTAATGACTGATGGCGAAGTGGCAGTGTGTAACCTAGGCTCAGTTAATCTAGCCAAGCACGTGACTGCCGAAGGCAAAGTCGATTATAAGAAACTGCGTAAGAATGTGGCAGTGGCCGTCAAGTTCTTGGATCGTGTGATTGATCGCAATTACTATCCAGTGCCAGAATCTAAAAACAGTAATAATCACTGGCGTCCGGTGGGCCTGGGCTTAATGGGCTGGCAAGACATGTTGTTCCAACTACGTGTTCCTTTTGACAGTCCTGAGGCTGTGGAACTAGCTGGCAAGATTCAAGAAGAGATCTATTATACCGCTCTTAAAACCAGCTGTGACCTAGCTAAGAAATCCGGTGCCCATCGTGACTTCAACAAGACACATGCTGCCAAGGGTTTATTCCAATTCGATCTGTCCAAGACAGATCGAGTAATAGCCGATAAAGAATGGAACGATCTGCGTGAAGAAGTCAAGACTCACGGACTACGCAACAGTCTATTGATTGCCATTGCTCCCACAGCCACAATCAGTGGCATCTGCGGCGCCAACGAATGTATCGAACCACAGATCAGCAACATCTTTAAACGTGAAACACTCAGTGGCGAATTCATTACTGTCAACAAATATCTCATCAATGATTTAAAGTCACGTGGTATTTGGAACACGCATGTACTGTCGCAGATCCGTGCCACTGGCAGTGTGCAAGACATTGCAGAGATACCCAATGATCTTAAAGAACTTTATAAGACCGCTTGGGAAATTAAACAACGTACATTGATTGATCAAGCAGTGAGTCGAGGACTGTTTGTTGACCAAGCGCAGAGTTTAAACTTGTTCATGAACACCCCTGAGATTGAAAAGATGAGTGCCATGTACATGTACGCCTGGGAACAAGGTGTAAAGACTACATATTATCTACGCAGTAAACCAGCCACTTCTATTAATAAGATTTCATCGGCCACCACTGCTGCCGTGGCAGTGGTTGACACAGAAAATCCTGAAGTATGTGAAAGTTGTACTTGATTCTGTATAAGTATTGTCATGAAGATTAAAGATTTATTAGAAGATGTCGCCGCCGGCACAGTTAGTTCTGTGGTGGCCGGAGACATTGCCGCAATTCCTAATCCTCACGTTACCAATCCTTACCGAAGCGGTAAGGCTAAATCCCCCAAACCCAAAAAAGTAAAACCCACGGACAACGCCCTTAACATGGATGTTAGTTTGTTTGGTGGCGCAAAAATTAAACGATAAGCTATTAATGTAGCATATTATATCTATTGCCACCGCTGTAAGTAAGTCACCCATTCGGAGAATATTATGATTTTAGAACCAGGTTTCCACCTAACTTTGCGCCCTATGCGCTACCCACAATTTTACCAACACTATCAAAACGCCATTAAAAATACTTGGACAGTGGATGAAATCAGTTGGGTAACCGATGTTGCCGACCTACGAGACAAACTCACCGAAAGCGAAAAACATGTGGTCAGTCGTCTTGTGGCGTTCTTTGCCACCGGCGATAGTGTGGTGGGAAATAACCTAGTTTTAAATCTATACAAGCACGTCAATAGTCCAGAAGCTAGAATGTATTACAGCCGCCAGATTTTTGAAGAAGCATTGCACGTTCAGGCTTACCTAACTCTAATAGATAACTATCTACCAGACGAAGCAGATCGAGCACAGGCGTTTGATGCAATCAAAAATGTTCCCAGCATCAAGCACAAGGCAGACTTTTGCTTCAAGTGGATCGACAGCATCAGTGAACTTGATGTATTAGACACTGATGCAAAGAAACAACAATTCTTACTAAACTTGGTTACATTCTCCGCCGCAGTCGAAGGCCTGTTCTTCATGGGTGCATTTGCCTACATTTACTTCCTGCGTAGCAGAGGACTGCTACACGGTTTGGCCAGTGCCACTAACTGGATTTTCCGTGATGAAAGTCTGCACATGAATGTTGGCTTTGACATAGTAGACACAGTTCGTCAAGAGTATCCGCACTTGTGGACTGAAGAGCTAGAAGCACAGGTTGTAGAAATGTTGAGTGATGCGATCCAGTGCGAGCTACTATTTGCTGATGACACATTACAAATGGGCATGGCTGGCTTCAGTCGCCAAGACATGGAAATATACTTGAAGTTCTGTGCGGACCTTAGACTAGAGCGACTGGGCATTGCCTACAGATTCGGCGGCAAGAATCCATTCCCGTTCATGGATCTTCAGGACATGGACAGCCACACTAACTTCTTCGAGCGAACAGTTTCTAGTTATCAAATTGGTGGCGTGACTGCCAGAGCTGAAGACGTAAAATTCGACATGGTCGACTTTTAATCGTTAAGTATATTCATGTTAATAAACACCTCAAGTACAACCCCTGAAGTTGGTCTACCAATTACTCTCAAATTGGTCACCGGTGAAGAGGTCATTGGCAAAGTTACCAGCGTGACAGCCAATGACCTCACACTTTTAAAACCCTGTGTGATTTTTATTAATCCACAAAATGGTCAGTTGGGAATACAAAATTTAATTCTCAGCGCAGACCATGAAAAACCAGTCGTGTTTAATCGATCGGTCATTGTTGCATATTCCGCTTCAGAGCGGGGTATTGCAGAGCACTATCTCAGTGCATTAACAGGTATTATTAAGGCTCCTCCGGGGCTACAGCTTTAATAAATATAACATCAGGATGTTGGGTTCACCAAGGTCCTGGTCCGGTAAGTTCGTTCAAAGCAAGTATGCAGAACAAAC